>ERZ651768.704-NODE-704-length-24911-cov-3.708585_pt1 | contig 24911 bp, 21 predicted proteins | sample MGYA00514754_ERZ651768 | MGnify/ENA metagenome assembly ERZ651768
TCACGGGCCAGATCATAAGAGATTTCGTTATTTTTTTCGTCGTCATCTTCAATTTCGTCGTCATCTTCAATTTCGTCGTCATCTTCAATTTCGTCGTCACCATCAATTTCAGCGACTGCCGTTTGGCTCTCTTCCACCTCAGCCTGTTCCCCTTCTCCATTGGCTTCAACTTGCTCCGCCAAGGCCTCTTCCTGAACACCCTCCTGATTTTCAAGTTCCTCAGACTCAGTTTTTGGAGCCAGCTCCAGAATCGACTTTTTAACAGTACGCCTGCGTTTGGGAATAAGACCTACCGCTTCAAGAGCGCGTAACACGTGATCCCCCAGCTTCAATCTCTCAAGAAAAAATAGACGGTTAACTTTTTCAAAGGCGGCCTCCCGGTCATCTTCAGGGAGTTCATAAATGGGATCGGCGAGGGAATGGAATTCGTCATAATCAGCACGAAAACCGGATCTTTCCAAATGGTTAAGATGCCGAAAAGCGGCCTCTTCCATTAATTGAGCACTATAATTGACCTTCATTCATTCACATCACTGTAATGGTTAAAAAATCTGACAAACCCCGCTAACAGGGCAAAGTCTTTCCACGAAGTAAGAGCTAACGATGCAGTAATTTATCGTCTTTTAAAGGTCTGTGTCAAGACAAATGGCCTTTAATTTTTATATTGTTACGCCTCGAAAAAGCCTTTCATTTCGCCTTCATGAACCTAGGTTCCCCATGATTCCAGACTGACCTTTACAATCTTTATAACCTTAAATTTTTAAAAGGTTTTCGAGCAATCAGCCAAATTTGCCAACAACCCGGATTTCCAGGAAATTCGAACTCTTGCCAGAATTTTTCCCAAAAAAACTCATTTACTTCTGCCGTTTTAGCTCCCAAACATCATTTGGCAAATCTTGTTAGAAAAAAACAAATTGGCATCGGCTGATATTCGAGCAACGATGACGGAAACTATTTCTTATCGACCGAATCTTTGAATTTATCGATATCCTGAAGCGCCTTCATGATCTGCTCCGGATCTCCTAAATCTTTGGCAATTTTCCTGGCTTTAGTGATGAATTCGTCCGCTGGGTCATATCTTGATACCATAATCTCCATCCGGGCTACCGTCAAATAAAACTGAATCAGGCTAGTCCAGCTCTTGGTTTGTTCAAAGCAACTGCTGGCTTGGTTGAAATAATTTTCCGCTTCCTCAAACAAGAAGTCTTTAAACTTCAAGTTGCCCAGATAGGTCAAGTCCTGACCGGCACCTTGATAATCCTCAATCTCACGGGTAAGTGCCAAAGCTTTCAGATAGGTATCTTCAGCATTTTTACGCTCGCCATTGCTAAAGGCGAGATTGCCAAGGTTACGGTAATCTTCGGCTATTTCTTTTTTGTCGTTCAACCGACTGGAGAGGGCGAAAGCTTGTCTGAAGTATTCACCGGCCTTCTCCTTGTACCCCCGACCAATATTGAATTTACCTAAAAACCTGAGGTCGATGACAATCTCCTTTGGATCGTCAAGAATCTGGGAGTGTTCCAGAGCCTTTTTGTAGTAGTCCTCCTGCTTGGTACGTTCCTTTTTTTCCACATAGATATTCGAGAGAATACGGCAATCGGCACAAGCATTTCTATAGTCCTTAATTTCCTCAGAAATTGACAAGGATTTTAGCGCAAATTTTTCCGCTTGTGACCAGTCTTCCTTTTGCAGGTAAAGGTGATAAATATTCCGGTTATCTTCCGCCATCTCCAGCTTGTTTCCGGACTGGGTATTGATTTCCAAGGCCTTCAAATAATTTTTCTCGGCGTTAAACCAGTCGGTTTTCTGCAGACAAATATTTCCTAGGTTGCGGTGCTCAGACATTATTCCAGGCGGGTTATTGCTGTCCTGGTGAACCTTCAAGGATTTTTTAACCAGCTTTTCCGCCTTATCCATTTTTCCCACCATAATCAGGACATTCAAATAACTGCCAGATATATCCTGAAGACCTTTTTGGTCCTTCAACTCCTGCTTGAGCTCAATGGCGCGGGCATAGTTTTCTTCGGATTTGGCATAATCCTGCTTTTGCATAAAAATACTCCCCAGGTTCCCCAAGGCCGCGCTCAATGCCGCCTTGTCTCCCGACTTTTCATGTATGGCAATGGTCTCCTTTGCCAAATCGCACGCTTCATCCCATTCATTAGCCATGAATAAAACATTTCCCAGATCGTTCAACAAGGCCAGTTGGAGTTTGCTATCTTTCTCGGCCTCCGGCTTCTTGAGGGTTTCGCGAATTTGCTGTTTTCTATTTTCCAGGTATTTGGGCTGGGTAAAAATGAGCATCAACTTATTCTGCACCTCCTTGACCGACCCCACTTCCTTCATAGCTTCATACAAATCACTGGCCCGCATCAAGTAATCTTCCGCTTGATCAAACTCTTCCTTTTTTATAAAAATATCTCCCAGCGATTCACATTGCTCGGCAGTTCCAGGCCGGTTCTTCTCTTTTTCCATCAGCTCCAGAGATTTAAAATACTGTTCTTTGGCACCGTCCCAGTCTTTCTGTAAACTTTTGACATTACCCAGGTTGGCATAACCTCTGGCTTCCCCCATCCCATCGCCCAATTCCTGCATGGCCTTCAGGGATTTCTCATAATATTCCCAGGCCAGATCGAGCTGGTTTTTGTTGAAATAAATATTCCCCAAACTCCCCAGGAGATACGAGTTTCTGCGCTTGTCAGAATCACTCACCACCTCCAAAGCTTTTTTGAAATTGGCCTCAGCCTCATCTACCTTTTCCGTTTGCCCTTCGCTGGCCATTTGCAGATAAATCCCGGCAAGGTTTGCATAACAGATTCCCGCCGAGGTCTTGTCATCCATGTCTTCCAACACGGCAATAGTTTTTTGGATGGTTTCCGCCACCTTGTCCATCCGTTTCCACTGGAAATAGAGCTCTTCAAGATCCTGCAGTTTGGCGATGACCTTGGTCTTTTGTCCTGTTGATGTGAGGGACTCCACTTCGGCCAGCAAGGCGGATTCGCCCTTCTTCAAATAGGTGGGATGTTTTTTGAGGGACTCGACTTTATCTTCCAGTTGCTGGATTTTTCGTTCATCCTGCTTTGCCAGCACCATGAACTCCTTGGCTTTCTGGTAAAAATCAATGGCCTGTTCCAATTCTTCTTTTTTCAGGCAGGTGTTGCCTAGATATTCGTTATAAATTCCCTGCCCAAGCGGATCGTTGGTCTCAACCATTATCTGTAAGGCTTTTTGGTAACTCTCTTCCGCTTTTTCCAGACTGCCTTGATAAAAATAAACGCTACCGAGGTTGCCGAGGGAGCTTTCGATGCCTTTAGCATCCTTGAGTTTTTCCATAAAGGTCAAAGAACGGGAATAAAAATCTTCCGCCTTATCGAACTGTTTGCTTTGAAAGAAAATATTGCCCAGGTTCCCAAGCACATAGGCCTGACCCGTGTCGTCCCCGGCCGCTTCCATATGCTTCAACGCCTCGAGAAAGTTGGATTCCGCATCCTCAATATTGTTTTTCTGCAAACTCTCATAACCGAGTTTCTCGAAATTTCTACCCTCATCCATACCTGGTACCACCTTCACAAAAATGAGTTTATAATTAAAAACAAAAATATCTCCCAGACTCCAAGGCCACCGTCCATCCTGACCCTGCAAAATCAGAAACAGCTGAAAACAGTTTATATTTCACGGATTTAGTTATGAATTATAAAGGGCCTAGCATCCCCTGTCAACAAGGCTGAAGGCCCCGGTCGGCCAGTGGGACATAACTTTATCTTGCGGGCGCACGAGGGTTATTATAAATTGGCCTCCCACTAGCCATGGAGGCAGATAGCAATGGCCCGTTGAGCCGAGAGACCGTTTGCCCGCAATATAAAGATATTGCTATTTACCTGCGGAGGTTCTCCGCTCGCTAAGAGGAGTTCACGTGAAAAAAACAGAAAAGCTGATCAACGCATTAACCTGGAAAGGCTCGCTAACCTTCGCCGGGAACCTTGAGTTTGCCACAGAGCTGGAAAAGAAAATTCCCCATCTGGAATCCCAGGAGCATGAAGGAAGCACCCTGTGGTTCGAAAATGGGTCTGCTAGCGTGACCAATACCCGTGTCATCGTAAATCCGACCGGACATATAGTCTTTTACAACGATAAGGGCAGACGTTTTCTCTGTGCCGACCCAGAAGGCCATCCTCTGCATGAGGCCCTATGGACCCACGACGATAATACCGGTGAGACGCAACTGGCCCAGGCCAGGATGCAACTCGACAGCCGGCAATGGGTCGGCATCAAGCCCCGTGCCAAAACTTTCCAGACGCAAATCGACATCAGCAGTCATGACGGTTGGGAGAAAATGTCGCTCGATGCCCTGCGCGAAAAAGCCGCCGAAGCCTGGCGCGTCCCCTTCTCCGAGGTGAAATACTTTTATAACGATGAACATATGATCCATCAGGGAGACGGCAAATACAATATCCAGCTAACCAAAGATGGACTCTACGCCCTGCACGAAGGAAGTTTTGACAAATCTCTTTTTATCAGTTTCATGTTCCAGGTCAACTGGGCTCGGCTCGACCTGATTCCGGTCGTTGAACTTTTCCAGTCCACCTTGCCCGGAACCGGTGGAGCGGTGTTCGAATTCATCTGGGGCATCTATAACGACCAATCTCGGGAAGAAAAACTGCCGCCACTGAGGTATCGTGGCCTGCCTACTTATCCATCGAAAGAGGCGTTCAACATTTTTTCGGCTTTTTTTGAACCAAAGGGACCGGAAGGCAAAGACATCAAAAAAATATTCATGGACCCCATGACCTCACATGAGATCACCTGGACGCCGCAAAAACACGCGCCAGTACGTTATTTCAGCGATAACCATAAAACAGTCATCACCGCGCAGGATGGCTACCTTTATAAGGTTACCGTTTATGATGATCCGATCACCTTTCCCTACATCAATTGCGGAGGGGTAAAAAAACCGCCCATTGGGCGGGAAGTCCAGGTGGGAACACAATCGTTCCGTCTGCTGGAAGGAAAACTTGGCAGGGAAATTCCTTTCGATCCCATCTGGGGACTCCGTCCCCAGACGTATCCAACCAAAGAACAACCCCAGCCCCCGTTTACCTGGAAATGGTTCTTCAACGGCGAACCCCCGCTGGTCGATCCGGTCAAGGCGCAATATACGGTTCCGTTTTATCCCGAAGGTGCGGCCGATATTGATGAGTCCTCCCTGCAACCGATGGTGCTCGACCAGATGTTCTACTACATGGAAATGGCCCCGGCCATGCCTCACCGGCTGGAAAAAATAAACAAGGTTCTCATTCACACCTTTGACACCGTGCTGGCCGGTTGCATCGATTGCACCAAAGAACGTGAATACACCGTCCTATACAGCGATCCGGAGTTCGCACAGAAAAACGCGCAATTGTTGTGGAACTACGCCGCATCACGCGACCAGTTGAAAAATCTGGAGAAGGTTTCGTTTCTACCGGAAAAGGACAATATCGCCCACGCCTACACCTCCAAATACGGGCTAATCTTTAAATGGCTTCCGTTCATGTACCATCAAGACCGCGAAGCCTGCGAAAGCATGCTGAAAACTTTGGCGGGGATCCTTCTGCCCGGCGGATTCCTCTACCTGGTCGGGCCACGTCCTTTGGAAGGCCTGTTTGAGCATTACGGACTGGATAAACTTTACAACGATCCGATTTACAATATGCCGTTTTTCCGCCAGCATGTGAAGATGTGCCCGGAAAACCAGGTCAACCCTGATCTCTGCGTATTCCTGTTGGAGAAAAAGGAGCCCGAAGCAAAAAAAGAAATCCAATCCGCTCCTGAACCTGCCGAAGGCGAGTTCGATGGCACCCTGCCCCAAATGCGCAGCTTCAAAAGACCCAACTAGCGACGAAGACGCCGCGGCCAGTACTGCATTGCCCGTCAAGCAGGCCAAACCCTCAAGCGCAATACGTTAATAACTCCTACCCTAACAAGGGGGTGTCCGGGGGGATTTTTTTCTATCTGGAACAGGACAAAAAAATGCTTGAGGATAACTGTTAAAAGGGCAACGGCCACTGCTAGCTTGGCGGGTATCGACCTATTGGCTGGCCCCACGCCGAGTGGCGCCTAGAGCATTACTTCGGGGGCGAGGTTAGTTTCCTGTGCTTCGGGATTGTTTTTCACGTAAAGGTGGGGCAAATCGCTGGTGCCGAAATGCGTGATATACAATAAAACGTGCTCGCGGGCGTTGATGCGCAATGCCCAGGGATCGAAATCGTTACGGTAAAAGTCTTCGTATCGCGCCATCGCTTCTTCCGTGGTCTGGCCCGAATCCGGGGTGTAATAAAAATCCAGAGCCAGGTCGTGCTCGGGGTTTTCCTTAACCCTTATTTTGTACTCCTCGGTCTGGAACATCACCGGAGCGCTTTTATACAGTACGAAAAAATACATTTCCACCGATGGGATCATGTCCTGGTGTTGTATCAGGAACTGTCGCGTGTCTTCGGCCTCTTCTGGAGTTTCGCTGGGGAACCCGTAAAAACACATCACGTGGCTCCAGATGCCCACCCGCTTGGCCTGCTCCAGGTTGATTTTCGCGGCCTTGATATCGGTATCTTTCTTCACCAGTTTGATGATGCGTTCGTTGGCCGACTCCAGCCCGTAATACAGGGACCGGCAACCGGATTTATGCGCCATGTCCCACAACTTGGGATCCAGCAGTTGCGATTCAAATCGGATGAGCGTGGTCCAGTAAATGCCAAGATCGCGCTCGACCATCATTGGCGGCAGTTTTATGAACAAGGCCGGCGGAAATGACTCATCGGTAAACATAAAATGTTTGGCGTTGAGTTTGTTTTTCAGGTATTCCAGTTCATCGACGATCTGCTCGGCATGCTTGGCGCGGAACTGGTCGATATAACCTGCACCGTGATCGCAGAACGTGCATTTGCCCCAATAGCAACCGCGCGTGCCAAGATAGGGCACGAGTTTTTCCGGCGAAAAATATTTTTCCCAAGGCATGCCGTCAAAATCTGGCGGCGGCAATTCGTTGACCTGCTCCTGATAGGTGTCGTTGACGTGCATGCCGCCATCTTCATCTTTATAGATGAGGTTGGAGACTTCAGACATTTTTCGTTTGCCCGAGAGGGCTTCTACCAGCCAGACCAGGGCGTGCTCGCCCTCATAGGTGATCATCGAATCGAACACCTTGCCAAAGAAATGTGGCAATTTGGCAAATTCACCCTTGAGCCGGGTGATGACGTTGCCGCCAACGGTCACATGAATATCGGGATAAGCCTCTTTGATTAAAGTGGCAAAGGTGATGCCCGACATCAATTGCACCGGGGTGCCAATAGAGATGCCGACGACATCGGGGTTTTCTTTTTTGATGGATCTCAACACCAACTGACGGCAGATGTCGGCATAAACATTGACCTGCTTGTCGTAGGGAACTTTTAAAAGATCTTCAGAGACCCAGGGCCGGTACACGTTGAGGTTGCTCTCGACCGGATAAAAATTGATACTGGCGGGAAAGTAGCAGACAGAAATATATTCCATGACTTCCCGGAAAGCGTTAAGCGCCCATTCGGCTTTTTCGATCTCATAAAATTCCGGCCCCCGCATGATCTTCTTGGCACGAGCCACTTTGTTGATATGGTGGTCCAGGTCGATAAGCTGGTAGTCGTTGAGCATTTGTTTCAGCTCGGCGTCTTCAGAGCTTAACCTTTCTCCCTGCTCTTTCTGTTTCAGCGCCTTCAACCGGGCCTGTATTTTGCTTTTGACAAACAACAGGAATCCGGAGGTGAAAAAATGGTCAAACATTTCCACGTTTATATCTTTGAGGACGGTCTCAATGCCGTTCTGACGCAGAACCGCCGCCAAGCTCGGCAGTGCCAGATAAGGGGCAGTTGGGACCCATTCTGGCGGAAATATCAGCATGACCTTCTTCATAATACAGGTTCCTGTAAATGCAGTTCTTTCGATGAATCGTTATGCTACCATAAATTCGATCCCACAAATTGGATAGCGTGAACGGGAAAAGAGGCTGTGAATAAAAGCCCACTCAATTCCCCCGGAAGTCCGAATTCGCTTTTAATTTTTTGGAATCTACCTAGTTAATGCTAACATATTGCCATCACTACCATTAATCAAAATCGGGCAGGGATCGGTAAGGTTCCCTCAAATACTCAGGAAACCAGGCTCGGCAGTGACCCGGTATTCACCCTATAGTTTATTGGAGCACGAAACAAGTTATGTCCACCACGGAAACCAGCGCGGAAGTTAAAGCCAAAATCCTGCTGGATGAAGCAAATCTGGCATTTTCAGAAACGTCTGAACGTAGAGACAGCAAGGGAGAACGCAATCTGGAAGGGTCGGCCTGGGAAGAAGGCCGGATGGAAGGGGAATACGATGAAGCCGATTACCAAAAGATTCTCGACTTGCAGATGCGCGCCGCCATCGTTTGCGATGACCACCCCGAACTGGAAGAAAAAACAGCAGAATTGTTCCAGTCCATCACTCAGGAAAATGCCGAAGAGGTCTTCCAGACTGTCTTAAATGATGCGAATATCATGACATTGGGTAAAGCCGCGGTCACAACATTCATCTTGAGATTCCCTACGGTGCAGTCCTTTGTCAACAAGGGCCACCCACTGGTACTGGCCATGGACGAATACATGCTGGAAAACGCGGATGCGCAAAACTGGCACGACTATAACAATATCGCTACAGAAAATAACTGGCTCTAACCGGCCAGCGGCCGGTGGCAATGAACAACCACTGGTCGTGGAGCCGACTAGCAACCACTAGGCGTGGGGCCGACTAGCAATAGCATTTATGAGCGGACGATGGGTTACTCGGCTGAAAAAGCCCTTGCTATCTGCCTCCCTCGCTAGAGGGTGGTTCGCCGGAATCAATTATGAAGTTTAGACATCATCTCGCAAAAGAGACCTTTAAAGGGAAAAAGAAGAACACCGAACGGGGCGTTGAAGACCTAATCGATCCAGACCAACGCGGAAACCAATCCAGCGCCAACGTGGAAACGAACATCCTAAGCCTGGACAAAGACACCATCACCCCAGAACCGGTCAAGGAAGAGCCCCGGGAGATGTCCCGACGGGACATGTTTTCGCTCGGCAACTTCCTCGATTTTGGCACAGCAGTAGAAGACGAAGCGCAAAAATCCGATAAAAAGATTCCCCAAAAACAATTGGAGGATGAGGAAGACGAGAAACCTGAGGTTTCTGCTGAATCAGACCCCGTTGAAGGAGTCGAAAAAATTGAAGAATCCGAACCTGCCCCTAAAAAGGGATTTTTCAAACGACTGATATCGAAGTTCAAATCAGACCCGGAGGAAGAGCTTTCGGTTCAACCGGAACGGGAAACCCAACTCGCCTCGGAAACAAAACCTGAATCCACCCAAGAATCCGTCGAGACCGATGCAAACGTTGGAGAGAATATCTTTGAGATGGAGGAGGCCGAAGACCCGGAATACGACCGCCGCAATTTATTACGACAGGGCGTCCACTTTTTCGCCAAACCCGCTGTTGATAAAGTCCAGAGTAAAATTGACGGCATCAACAAAGTGGTGGACAAGATCACCAAACGGGTTCCCCTGTTGAGGCCGCCTGGCGCGATTTCTGAGAGGAAGTTTTTGCAAGCTTGTTCCCATTGCGATGAATGCATCCACGCCTGCCCAAAAGATGCCATCCTGCGTGCGCCCAAGAAAATGGGGTTCCTCGTTTTCAACACGCCCTATATTGACCCCTTGCGCAACCCTTGCGTGATGTGCAGTGACTTGCCCTGCATCTCGGCCTGCCCCGATGAGGCCCTGCTTCCGGTGCAGGAGCTTACTGACGTGAATATGGGCTACGCCATTTTGGATAAGAAGAAATGTCAGGCTTACGGCGACACGTTCTGCCAGCAATGTGTGATCGACTGCCCGGTTCCGGGAGCGATTCACCAGGTGGATGACAAACCGATCATCGATAAAAATATCTGCACTGGTTGCGGAGTCTGTATGCGCTCATGCAGTACAGTTAATATTCCCTTGGCAATCAAGATCAAGCCGCAGATGGTGGTCGAAGCTCAGCTTTACAAAAAACGCAAAGAACAAGAGCTGGCCCGCATCGAAGCGGAACAAAGGGCGGCAAAGCAGCAAGAAACCCTCATCAGCCAGGATACTGAGGAAACCTCACAAGACCCGGAACCTTGAGTCTCACTCCTTCCTCGCCAGATTAACGCTTGCAAGTCTGGCATCTTTTCAGTACCTTATGGGGTCTTTGGCCCTTGGCAGGGCTGGCAACTGGGCAAATACTCATTAAGCCTAGATAACTTTTTGCTAGCCAGAGAAAGGATTGCTAGTCGGCTCCGCGCCTAGTGGCCCTTGGCAAGGCAGGCAACTGGCTAGGTTCAAGATCACTCTGCGCATTAACTCATATTTCTAAACCGGTCCAGAGTCACTTTAGAGTTTCAATATTTCAATAAGTTTTCAATGAGTAACGAACGAACACATGATTGCGGGACATTATCGGACAGCCATATCGGCGAAACGGTGACCCTGTGCGGATGGGTGCATACCCGGCGCGATCACGGGGGACTCATTTTCGTGGACTTGTGGGATAAATACGGCATGACCCAGGTGGTGCTGAATCCTCAGATCGACCAACTGGCGCACGAGCATGCCCAGTCTATTCGCGGCAATTTTGTTATCGCTGTCACTGGCAAGGTCCGCGCCCGACCGGATGACATGGTGAACACGAAAATGAAAACCGGCAATATAGAAGTTTATGTAGATGAGTTGCATATTCTCAATCCATCGGAAACCCCTCCCATCTCACCCTGGGAGCCGCAGGACACCTCGGAAGCCCTGCGCTTGAAATACCGGTTTCTCGATCTTCGCGGGCCGGTTTTGCAACGCAACCTGAAAATTCGCTATGATATCTCGCGGGTGGCGAGAAACGAACTGCACCGGAACGGATTCATGGAGATAGAAACCCCAGTGTTGACCAAGAGTACCCCGGAAGGAGCACGGGATTATCTGGTGCCCAGCCGGCTCAACCCGCAAAAGTTTTATGCCCTGCCCCAGTCGCCACAGTTGTTCAAACAGATTCTCATGGTCTCGGGCATGGACCGATATTTCCAGATCGTTAAATGCTTCCGCGATGAAGACTTACGCTTTGACCGGCAACCGGAATTCACTCAAATCGATATTGAAATGTCTTTCGGCAATGAGAAGCTCATATTCCAGATGATCGAGGAAATGATGGCCGGAATTTATCAGGAAGTCCTCGGTGTTAAAATCGACACTCCCTTCCCGGTCCTGAAATATCAGGATGCCATCGACCGGTTCGGAACCGATAAACCGGATATGCGGTTCGACATGGAAATCGTTGATCTGGGAGAAATTGTCCGGGGCACTTCGTTTAAAGTGTTCGCCCAGGTGCTGGAATCGGGCGGACAGGTTCGCGCCCTCAACATCAAAAACAGCGCCGATGCGTTGTCCCGGAAAATGCTGGACGATTTAACCGAAATTGCCAAAACATACGGCGCCAAGGGGATGGCCTGGATCAAGGTTCAGGAAAATGAATTGCAGTCGCCCATCATCAAGTTCTTTGAGCAGGAAATGCTCGACCAAATGCTGAAGGCTTTGGGAAGCCAACCCGGCGACACGGTAGTTTTTATTGCCCACACCCCCAAGATTGTGGCCGATGCTCTCGCCCATCTCCGTTTGGCTTTGGGCAAACAGTTGAACCTGATCGATGAATCGAAAAACGCCTTCACCTGGGTCACGGAGTTCCCGCTGGTGGAATATAATGAGACGGAAAAAAGGTATATCGCCATGCACCACCCTTTCACCGCGCCGCGTGAGGAAGACCTTGCAAAATTCGAGAGCGATCCCGGTTCCGTTAAAGCGCGAGCTTATGATCTGGTCCTAAACGGCAACGAGATCGGCGGCGGCAGTATCCGTATCCATCAAAAAGAAGTGCAGAAAAAAATGTTTGAACTGCTCGGCATTGGCCAAGAAGAGGCCGAAACCAAATTCGGCTTCCTGCTTGACGCCTTGAAGTATGGAGCCCCTCCGCATTGCGGGATCGCCCTGGGGCTGGACCGAATCACCATGTTGCTTTCAGGTGCCGGATCAATCCGGGATGTTATCGCCTTCCCCAAAACCCAGAAAGCCACCTGCCTGATGACCCAGGCCCCCTCGGAAGTGGACCCGAAACAACTGCGGGAGTTGAGGCTTAAAGCCGATTTATCCTGACCCCATATTGGCAGAATCTCTGACCCGATCTGCAGGTGAGTTTAACCCTGCATGAATTGCGAAACCGTGAAAAATCTACCCAGGGACCGGAGGCCAATCTCCTTGTATTTATTAGCTCTCATGAACCCGTCTCCCTTGATGCTCCAGTTCGGATCAGAAACGCAAATAAGAGCAAATCTTTTGCTTGTAAACGTAGGATTCTCCCGGAAATTTCCGTTACACTATTCAGCAGTAGAGAGTTAAAGACAGTAGCGCTCTTTAACTTCTCAAAGAACACCTCCTCCTCGGAGTCCGGGAACAGAGCGTCCTCTGTTCCCGGATTTATTTTCCGCCTTTCTTTGTGTTATCCTTAGCTAAAACCAATCGGTGACCTTTATAAACTCATCATGACACTGGAACAGAAAACTGAAAAAATAAAATCATTGATCCAGGAAATGGATAGCGTGCTGGTCGCGTTTTCTGGCGGGGTGGACAGCACTCTGGTCCTTTCCCTTGCCCATGAGGTCCTGGGGAAAAAAGCCCTAGGGGTTACCGCGCAATCCGCCAGCGTGCCAGACAGGGAAATGAAAGCCTCCCACCAATTGGCCAAGGAAATCGGGGCAAGACATCTAGTCGTCAAAACGGAGGAAATGTCTAACCCTAATTACCGGGCCAACCCGGCCAACCGATGTTACCACTGCAAAACGGAACTTTATTCGAACCTCAAAAGGGTCGCTCAACAGGAAAACATTTCCTATATTTTGAATGGCACCAACACCGACGATCTGGGCGATTACCGGCCCGGACTCGACTCCGCCCGAGAACAAGGGGTGCGCAGTCCCCTGGTGGAAGCGGAATTCAACAAACAGGAGGTCCGGGAATTGTCCCGGATGATGGAGCTTTCCATCTGGAACAAGCCGGCGATGGCCTGCCTGTCTTCCCGGATTCCATACGGCCAACCGGTCACGCTGGAAAAACTTGCCATGATCGAACAGGCCGAAGACCTCCTGCTCTCTTTAGGATTCACCCAGGTCCGTGTCCGCCATCTAGGAACCCTGGCCCGCATAGAACTCGACAAAAACGAAATGCCCCGTTACCAGAATGATAAATCCGTCCAGAAGGCTGTTGAGGAAAAATTAAGGGCTTTGGGATTTAATAGTGTGGTACTGGACCCGGAGGGATACCGAATGGGAAGTTTAAATTCAGCCTTACTAGAATATAAAAACCATGTTTAAATATCAACTGCGGCCGGAAATAAGAAAACAACTTAAAGACCCGGATGGGTTTGAAAAAGGATTGACCGCCGTCTTCCTCGGGCTGACCGTCGCTATGGCGGGCGTGGCAATGATGCTGGTCCTGTACTTCAATAAACCGGAACATGTCCTGCATCCCACTTGGATTTTGTTCCTCGGTTTCGCCATCGTCGGCTACGGCGAATACAAAAAATTCCGTTGCAAATAGCTGCCACTAGCAGGGTGCTGAAAAACCCATAATTTTATAAAGTGTACCCCGTCATCTGAATGTGATTTTTAAGAATCATTGATCGACTGACTTGGATGCGAGACTTCCAAAACTAAACATTCTTCCTCGCAAATAAATGGCCCGTGCACTTCACCCGGAGGCCGACTGGCAAAATGTCCTGCCTCCAGCCACATATCGAAAGCTTCATCATAGAGACGGCCAGAAATTATATAAATTTCTTCAGGATAGTCATGCGACTTAGCACCAAACTTTTTTGTATCAGCGCCAGTTTGAAATCGAGTCAATCGTGTGTAATCACCCGTCACATCATCCATAGCCAGAGTTAATTGCTCCAGCATTCCCTCTGTACCTTCAATCGGTTCCCACTTACTGGCGTTTTCCGCATTCAGCACGTTTCAATATGTCGTTGTTCTTTTGCTCATACGTTTTCTCGGCCCAATGGGCCATTTCAATTTGGCCCTACGGCTAGTACTTGCTCATTGTACCTCTGCGGGGCAGGAAAGCTGAGGAAGAATATCACCCCCACACACCTAGTGGTTTATTGGTTAAGAATGAAGGTGACCGGCCCATCATTCACTAGTTCCACCTGCATATTTGCCCCAAACTGGCCCTTAGCAACGGTTAACCCTGACTCAGAAACTTTCTCGATAAATTGGCGGTAAAGGGTTTCCGCCTCTTGCGGCTTGGCGGCATTGTCGAAACCCGGACGTCGCCCTTTGGCACAATCCCCGGCCAGCGTGAGCTGGGAAACCACCAGCACCTCCCCGGAAATATCGAGGCAGGAAAGATTCATTTTTCCTTGGTCATCCGGGAAAATTCTCAGGTTCAAGGCCTTGTCGGCGAGAACCTGCACCTTATCAGGATTATCCTGCTTTTCCGCGCCAAATAAAATCAGCAGGCCTTTGGAAATATCGGCAACAGTCCTGCCATTGACAGAAACCGAAGCACGCGCCACTCTTTGCAGAACCAGTTTCATTGCAAGTCACCACTCCTTGCAAACAGATTCGGCTCTTTTTGGATTTTGACCCGACAAGACTTCATTATAATTGGCTAATCTTTCTCTGCCGCATTACAGGATCAGCGTGCACGAAAGAAGCGGGTATCTGAGCCGTCATTCCCTATTCGAACTTTCACCTCGGCGTAGCATTTCGGGCAACACCCTTCATAAGCATTGCCTTCTTTATTTATATAAAGGCGCCGATAAATATTGCAACACTCAAACATAATGCCGAGAAATTTTTTTCGGGTTTTTTTCATTATTCCCCTAACATCTGGACCAGAATCCTTCGCTTGCGCGAACGATTGTCAAAATCACAAAGAATAATTTGTTGCGACATTCCCAGCGCGAGTTTTTTGGGATTGAAAGGAACCGTAATAGACCACCCATCAAAGCAGAACGCACATGGGAAAACCCATTACCGTCTCCCCAACGGGCATCATGATCATAATGCGTCTCCGCAGGGGCCTGGCGGTCGATCGCCTTCTTCAAGTCTTCCACCGCTCCTGGCTCATATTCCATAGCGGTGATTCCCGCCGTGGATCCCGGTTACGAAGACGATTGCGATTCCCGCATCCAAACCTGAGCCCGCAACTATCCTCGCCACCTCCCCGGTTATATCAAGAATATCCCCGAACCCCTCAGGTTCTATTTCAAACTAGCCGGACTTCACCATCACCTTATCTTATCCAAAGCGCGGACCTTGTATTCGATGAAAGTTTTGTGGGGAATGCGCAGGGCTTTGGTAATCCGCCTGATTTCTTCCGCTTCTCCATGAACCATCTCTCCATCCGCGATGGCAACTTCAAAAAGGCATTCCATCAAATGGATACGGTCGTTGTAAGAAGAAACACGATTTAATTCAGAAACCACTTCATAAAAGTCAAAACCCTGGCGTGCTTGTTCCTCCACCACTTCAAACAACAGAGTCAATTCTTTTCCTTTTAAAGAAAACTGATCGGTTAGGCAACGATTCAAAGCCTTTTTCTCTGTCGGATCAAAATGGTCATCCACATGGGCAATTGCCGCCATAAGCGTTCCCACAAGGCAAATAAAATAAAGCCGCTCCTCAGGCAGGTTGGTGGAAATTTTGGAATTCGAGCTTTTCAGTTCAATTTTTTTCAACACACGGCGTTTAAAATATTTTTTCATATCGGGATCCGGGTCCCGCGCATGCTTGAAAATAGTCCTTTGCAAAAAATTTCTTATTCGCCCAAAAGATCTTTTTGTATGAGAAGATTTTTCCAGCCATTCAGAGAACTGGTCGACCAGTTCCCTTTCATCACTCTTCATTCTTTTTTGCGCCACGACCATGGTCTCCAAAGCATCCATGATTTCTTTCTTCTCCGGCGGGGAAGACAATTCCGCGATCATCTGGCGATATAATTCATCCTTTTCCTTTTTTGAGACTGGAGAGAAAAGATAGGGCTTTAACTCATCCAATTCATGTTTTTCCAGATCAAATTTTTTAAAAAATGATTTGAGAATATTGAACTCTGATTGTGAGACTTCTCCATCTGCCCAAGCAACGGTGGTGAGCACTTTAAGAAAAGTCATTTTTTTAAACTTTGACATAGCGTTTTCCTCAATCGAAGCGGTTCAGCCAAACCCGGCTTCTGCCCGGAGTTGGCGATAAGGCGAAGAGATCCAGAAATCCATCCTGATTGATGTCGGCAAAGGCCATCTCCCGAAAAAACCGGAAGCGCGGAAGACGTCTGCTGGTTTCATCGGTGAAATCCCATCGGCCTCTGCCCTGTAAATAATAAACTCCCTTTGAGGTCAAGATCAAGGCATCCGGTTTGGTGTTACCATTTGCGTCCAAAAGGTAAGCCTTGTAAGAAGGAAGGCGGGGAAGCATTTTGTGTGACCGTTTTTTAAAATGCCCGCCTCCCGTATTTTCAAGAAAATATGCGGTTTCCCCAGGATAAGCCCTGTAATGTTTGTCGATCACTCGGTTGACAACCAGAAGGTCATTGTCGCCATCTTGGTCAAAATCAGCCCAGTCGGCATGTTGGCTATCGTCAAGAATACGGGGGATATGGGACGCAGTGCGGTCTGTGAATTTTCCTACTCCGTTATTTATCAGCAGCCGATTTTGACCTTTAGCGTAAACCAGAAAAACATCCACCACTCCATCGCCATCATAATCAGCAAAAGAGGCATCTCGAATTCCCGCAGGAAGACGAGGCAAAAGCAAAGCCGTCAAGTCCTCCAACCTTCCCGCACCATTATTTATTAGCACGCGGGTTTGATAGCTGGAGGATTTTCCATTCGCATTCAGAACCATTTGACCAAAATAAAAAAGGTCCTTGTCTCCATCTTGATCCAGATCAATAGAAATCACCTTATCTATTCCAGGCCAAAGAGGGTAAGAGCCTTCTTTATCCTTGGCGTAAAAATAACCTTTCTTATTATTAAAAAGAATTTGGGTGGATACCCTGCCCGAGTTTTCCATTACCAGAATCAGGTCATCACCTCCATCACGATTCAGATCCGCTACAGTGAGAGAAAGGATCGGGGCTTTCAATTCCTCTATCCACCGCCCCGGACCTTTCCATTGAAAACCTTTTTTTCCATGATTGATGAAGACCTGCAACTGGGGTTTTCCGGGCTCTGCCTCATTCAAGACTACCAAATCCGGCAATGCATCCTGATCCGCACGGAAGAAAATGGCCTGTCTCTGGGAGGAACTTTGTTTAGGAAGCAATTTTCCAGTTTCATCGCGAAAACGCTGGCTGGCAGGATTATCCGCAACATGGGGTTGGGAGGCCCCACACCCATTAAGAAATATAATTACAAGCAGTGATTGCCACAAAAGTTCAATCAAACAGGGATTGGGGCAATGCCTCTTGTGATAAATCGATTTGCAAGCCTTCATAAGCGGCTATGCTTTGTGGAAAAAGTTGGCGGGATTCTGCTTCAATTTGCTTAACAAAGTTGTCATCGTGAGAGGGATCGTGATGAAATAGAACCAGTTTTTTGACATTCGCCGCTTTCGCAACTTTGACTCCTTCCCGCATGGTGCTATGCCCCCAACCTTTTCGGGAGAACTGGCCATTGCGGCCATAATATTCATCTTCCGTATACTGGGAGTCATAAATCAGAACATCTGCATCCTGAGAAAGCTCAATCAGGTTTGTATTCGGCCGATCCTCATAGTGTTCACAATCGGTGGAAAAAACCATGGTCTTTCCCTCATGCTCAATCCGGTAAGCATAACATCCATTCGGATGATATAAAGGAGCCAATTTTATCTTGTAACTGTCCCCTTCAATCACTTCCCCGGGTTTAACATCGTGGTAGGTAATTTTGCAACCAAACAATTCGGTTCTGACCGGGAAACAAGGGGGTGTCATCTGCTGGCTCAAAATTTCTTCAATGGTCGTTGGCAGGCTGGTACCTGCAAAAATCCGGAACTCATTACCGGGAACAAAAAAAGGCGAAAAAAAAGGAAAACCCTGTATGTGGTCCCAATGAACATGGCTGAACAAGATAGTCCCTTTTATGGGCATCTCCTTCATGAGTGCCGTGCCCAGATTTCGGACGCCCGTTCCCGTATCAATGATAATCAATTCATCACCGCAACGGATCTCAACACAGGTTGTATTGCCCCCGACACCTGCCGTTTCCGGATTTCCAGAAGGAATACTTCCTCTCACCCCCCAAAATTTTATCTGCAAGCCACTAGCCATAATTTTGTTTTTCAGGAATCAAAGTGATTAAAAATTCTCAGCGCCACGGAAACAAGTCAAAAAAAATCCTTTTTAATCAAATAAGAGGGGCATTATAAACAATAAACCTTTAAAAATCAATGAGCTTATAATTACCTTTCATAAATGATATCTGCTCATTCTCCTCTAAATATTCCTTCACCAGTTCCGTTTCAAATGAATTTAAGGTTTCTGGTTTCCAGTATCCGGGAAATGTTTGCTGGAACCCTTCCACAAAACAATGGGCCACTTCTCCCCATTCCGGTTTTATTGACAATGCTTCCTTCAAGGTTAACGTGCTAAATATCAAGGAATTTAACCCCTGGGCTTGTTCAGATTCCGAGGAATAGCGAAACAGGCTATGGGCCAGTTCTGGATCCCAGTCCAATAAGATTGAGCCATGCTGTAAAAAAGCCCCATTTAACCGGCGTTGGGCACTACCGGCCAGTTTTTTCCCCTTTACCGTGATTTCCCAATGATTGGGTGTCGAAAAACAGGCCGGAGAACGCTTATTGCCATTCCCCAAAGATCTTTTGTCTATTCCGGATATTTCAGGTCTGGGAACATCGGCTTTTTCCAGGGAAAAAATCACCGCTTTCGATACAGCACCAAAAGCTCCGGCCAAGTTTCCGGGAAACCTGGGATGGGGGATGGGAGCAACGAGACTGTAGGTGAGTTCATATTGATGCAACAGAGCCCGCCCACCAGTAAACCGCCGGACAATAGGAATATTTCTTCGCTCACACTGAACCGTATCCACATCCCTTAATTTATTCTGGGAATAACCAATAGAGAGAGTCGGTTTTTCCCAACCATACAGCCTCAAGGTAGCAGGGGCCTGCCCCCTTTCGCAGGCAGTGAGAATGGCCCTGTCTATCGCCATGTTCAACTTGCCATCCACAGGTCCATCTTCGATCAATCTCCAAATATGGTTGTTCATCGCGAAAACTCCATATCATTCCTATCCAACGATAATTTTTTTTGACTCATATTGAATCATCCTATAAATATGAAGTATGAGAGTCAATTCCAGACACGAATTCATTTATTTTCTCGCCTTCATCCTGACCTGGGGTTTTTGCAATCCATTGGCCTCCATGGCCTTTGAAAAACTGGGTCCGCTTCGAAAAGAATGCCGGACCACCTGCCATCAAGCGGAACACATCCAGAAAGCAAAGAAAAACAAGTTTACTCAAGCCGAATGCAAAGCCTGCCATAAAGGTATTGCAGAAAAAAGTACTTTATCCCCTTTTTCAACTCCTAATCCAACAGGTTTCATCGGCAAAAACAGACTCTTGTTGAAATCCATCATTCAAGCAGGGCCCGGTTCCTCATCCAAACAACCCGTGCCTCAGGATAAACCATCACCCTCAACCTCCATGACCAAAGTTCCTGCCGGAGAATTTATCATGGGATCGAATGAACGCTGGGATGATGAGGCACCGGAACACATGTCCTCAACTGACGCATTCTATATAGACCTGAATGAGGTCACCAATGCAGACTATAAAAAATTTGTAAACACCACCCGGAAAACTGCACCTTACCACTGGCCTGAAGGAAATATTCCGAAAGGCAAGGAAAATCACCCAGTCGTTTATGTAAGTTGGTTCGATGCGAATGAATACTGCTCCTGGGCCGGTAAACGCCTGCCTAATGAACAGGAATGGGAAAAAGCGGCACGAGGTGAAGTAGGTCTCATATATCCATGGGGAAATGAATGGTCCCTGGACAAATCCAATAATCCTTACAAACATTCCACCGGCACAGAGCCTGTTGGCTCCTACCCGGAGGGCCGTAGTCCCTATGGGCTCTATGATGTCTCCGGGAATGTGTGGGAATGGGTGGACAGCTACTATTTACCACATCCAGGAAACCCTGTCACGCATGCAGAATACGGCAAAGACAAAAGGGTATTGAAAGGTGGATCCTGGTTCGACTGCCTTTCTTATGGTTGCGGACTGAGTGCCCCGACCTTTAACCGAAGTTTTTTCACCCCGGAGGTAAAAAACAATAGCTTCGGGTTTCGTTGCGCAAAAAGTCCCTGACTCTTGCCAGGAACCAACCTCAGGCTTGACGCAGGCGCACTAATCCTTAAAATGATACGATGTATTCACGTCTTTCTCAAACTTGTTGGTTAGACCATGGAATCACCTAGGCCGGATCAGAAAAAAACAGGAAAGTCCCGAGCGCAAATCTCTCCTCTTCCCGAAGAGAGAAGCGGTGCCCAAATCAGCCTCGTCCGCAAAATAATTATCGGACTTTTTATTGTAGGGTACTGGGTGTTTTTTTACTGGTTCCAGGAACCTTAACAGAAGAAGCCTGAAACTGTTTTTTGTTAAGGGATTCATTCCCCGCCAACAGATCAAACTGCTTTTCTGCTTTCCTTAGAACCAACAGGCTTTCCTCCCCCCGTGAAAATAATAGGAAAGAGTCTGGATTCCTTTCCAACGGGATGGCAGGTTCAGCGCTTCGCACGGGTTCGGGTTTGTTATCAATAAGGGGTGGTGGCAATTCCCCGAAAGCGGAACGTGTGGAATTGTAAACCAGATACTTTGTGTCCCTGGAATATTCCGCCTTGGGGTCCAGCCGGTCCTTGATTTCCCGGGCAGACGGCTCTGGAGGAATGACCAACAGATGCGTGGCATAGTCTACATCAATCGCGGGTTTCATTTCTCTTTCAAAAGCAGAAATATTGTAGCCTCTGCCAGCGAAGATCAATGGCTTGTCCTGCACTTTAACCGTTTTTCTTATCCGGTCCGAAGGCTTTTCCGGCCGCTTTTTCATCGTAATAGCATAACGTTCCGGATCAATTTTCTCATACCTTTTGATAGACTGATATTCGGTATCCGCTTTAAACGCCGGAAGCAGTCTGGATTGAGACCGCTTACTCCCCCGCTTTTTTTGCTTGGCAGAAATTCCGCGGATTTTTCTATCAGGAACTTTTCCGAGTTCATCCGTATCAGCAGTTTGCAATTGAGGATCCGGGTCCAGAGGAAAATCCAACTCCAATTGAGAATGCAGTACGATCGTTACCTGCGGTGCAGAATCAAAACCTTCCACCACCACTTCCCCTTCTGGCTTTTCCCCGCAGCCTGAAACTAAAAGACTAAAAAAAACCAGGGTGCTTAAATAATGTCGATTTTTTAATGAGGCCATAATTTATCATCGACTACCAATGCTCACGACTTGAAAGAATATCAAATTTTAGGCCCTTCTGTCCCACCCTTAATTCATGGGTTTAAATTTCCCCTTAAACCCAATTCAAAAAAAATATAAAGCAATAAAAATCAATACTTTACATTCCCAGCGAAAACTGTTATTATTTTTCAAATCCAATCAACACAGGCTAAGGAAAAGGAAGGATAATGCCATGAGAAGCGGTTTACGTTCCCTTTTAGAGGTAAGGGACATCAATTTCCTTAAAAAAAAGTTGGAAATAGGCGAAATCACCCCTGAGGAATGTAAAGAGGTCATGAAACGCCTGATTCTGAAAAAATACGACCGCATTAAAAACAGGAGCTTTCGGGCCAGCATTTTAGGGTTTGGTCGCTCTCTGGAAACTAAAATACCCGTTAAATCCTGAACCTCGTTTACATCTTTCCTACCCGGTTCAACGCCCCAATTCTGTAACAGCACCCGGAAAAATAAATTTAGAAAATTGATCGCCTGCCCCGGATAAAGGTATAATGTCGCCGGATTGTAGGCTCACAAAATCACCAAATATTATAGGCCCCTTAAAACATTTCAGGGGCCTCCGTTTACAGTGGAAGCTTTACGATTATTTGTCGCGATCGCTGTTCCGCCCGAGGTTCTGGAAATCCTCATTGACATTCAAAACCGGTTTAAAAACCTGGACCTGGACGCAAAATGGGTCAAACCTGAAAATATTCATCTGACGTTGAAGTTTTTAGGTAATACCTCAAAGGTTCCTCAAATAAAACAGGGTTTGGTCAAAGCTGTCAACAACGAGCCTGAATTTAAGTTATCCCTGGGCGGGGCCAAGGTTTTTCCGGATATGAAAAGACCAAGGGTACTGGGGGTGGGTTTGCAATCATCCTGTGAACCTCTGGCCCAGCTCCATAAAAATGTGGAAGGGCATTTAGCGCTACTGGGGTTTCACCCCGAGTCGAGGCCATTTTCTCCCCACTGGACTCTGGCGAGAATCAAGTCCGGCAAAAACAAAAAATTGCTGGCTCAACAATTAAATATCATAGGGCATGTTGCCTCTTTCAAAGTCAAGTCAGTCCGGCTTTATCAGAGCCAGTTGACTCCTGAGGGCGCAACGTATACTGTGCTGGAAGAATTCGTATTAAAAGGCGGACCCCCTGCCGCAAACTGAAACAAACAAGGAGGCATGATGGGCTCGGACGACAGAGAAAAAGCACTGGAACTGGCATTCACTCAAATTGAGAAACAATTCGGCAAAGGCTCCATAATGAAACTGGGCCAAGCCGAAAGCCTGACAGGAATCAGCACCATTTCCACCGGCTCCATTTCTCTGGATCATGCATTAGGTGTGGGCGGGGTTCCAAGGGGCCGAATCATTGAAATCTACGGCCCGGAAGCTTCAGGAAAAACCAGTTTAACGCTCCATATCATTGCGGAAGCGCAAAAAGCAGGAGGAGTCGCGGCATTCATTGACGCGGAACACGCTTTGGATCCAGAATATGCTGGTAACCTCGGTGTCAATCTGGATGACCTGCTTCTCTCGCAACCGGATACAGGTGAACAAGCACTGGAGATCGTAGAAGTTCTCGTCCGCAGTGGCGCGTTAGATGTCATCGTGATCGACTCTGTGGCCGCCCTCGTTCCCAAGTCAGAACTCGATGGAGATATGGGCGATTCCCATATGGGGCTGCAAGCTCGGCTGATGTCCCAAGCCATGCGCAAACTGGCAGGGGTGGTCAATAAATCCAAAACCTGCCTGATATTCATCAACCAGATACGCATGAAAATCGGGGTGATGTTTGGAAACCCCGAAACAACTACCGGCGGAAATGCGCTCAAGTTTTATTCTTCCGTTCGCCTGGATATTCGCCGCATTGCCGCATTGAAAGATGGAGAAAATGTCATTGGAAATCGTACCCGAGAAAAGATTGTAAAAAATAATGAAAGAGATAATCATGCAACAGGGCACTATTTCTCGATTGAACCATTCACGAGGCTTCGGATTTCTGACGACATCCGACGGCGAGGATCTGTTCTTCCACCGAACCAATGTCCACGAGACACCCTTTGCCCGTTTGCAGGTAGGCGACCGGGTTACCTACGACGTTCAGACGGCGCCACGCGGCACCCGGGCGGACAAGGTCCAGTTGAATATGCCGGCCTCCCAGCTACAGATCAACCTGGCCGTGCGGGATATGGATCGTGCTGTGCAGTTTTATGTAAGCAACCTAGGGTTCAAGAAGATCGTTATGAATCCAGGATATGTCCTCTTGCACCGCGGCGCTCTGATCATCGGACTCAAGACAGACGAACTCCTCTGGCATCCTGCCGTCGTCGACCACAACCCCAAAGACCTTGTTCGGGGTGTGGGGATCGAACTGGTACTTGAAGTTTCGGACATCGAACATTACTACACTCAGATACAGCAGTCCGGCATCACGTTCCAGGAACCACTGGTGGACCGGCCTTGGGGCGCTAAAGATTTTCGGATTCTCGACTCTGAGGGATATTACTGGCGTGTCACATCGCCTAGGCCACTTGCGCACCCCGAAGATGATCACTCAAACGCTACCAGTGGATATCAACCCGGTGACGCGCTGTACGACACTTCGGCACCCACAGCCAGCCAATCATCAGGGGATGAGGATGGCAATTAGTTAGCAATCCGCCGCTCGAGTTTATTCCGTATGAAGCTCCCGAGACGGTCAGACAGCAGGAAATCGAAAACGGCTACCTTCCACGACGCGGCCTTTCCAGGCCGGTTTCCTACCCCGGCCTCCAAACACCGGAACCGTTACGGATCGACGGGCATCTCGATATACCGGACTGGCATCGGGCGGAATGGATTTGGCCGTTCGTCGATATGGAGCAAGGCACACCTAACGAATTCGATACCCGGGTTGCCTTCCTTTGTCCTTTGGGACGACGACACCTGGCCGATCGGATGCTCTCGTGTGCAGCACTGGCGTGACGAAAGCGGTGAAACCATCCGATCCAGGGACTGGCCTATCTGCCAGCACGGCAAGATCCAGATGCACCTCCCCCACCGCTGGCCGCGGGTGATCTTCTCGAACCGGATGGTGGGTGCGTAGGCAAAGGCTCCGGTCCGATCCGCCTCTCACCGCAGGGCGCGACGATCGCGTGTGGCCCCGGTGTAGATCCCGCTGCTGGAACAGTCATTCCACGACGCCTGGGGCGCGGGTGCTGATGAGCTGTCCGGGCTCTCCGGCGTGGAGCAGCGGCGCCCTGCTCGCCTTTCACACTCCCCCCCGCACACACTACGTGGCCAACGGCGGCCCCCCCGGGATGCTGATAGGCCTGCGCGGGCTGCGGCGGCTGG
>ERZ651768.705-NODE-705-length-24888-cov-13.117287_pt1 | contig 24888 bp, 19 predicted proteins | sample MGYA00514754_ERZ651768 | MGnify/ENA metagenome assembly ERZ651768
GTCTTGGTGTCGACCATCGCTTTAATCAGGCCAGTTGGCTCGTGATCGCCCTGGATACCTACGGCGGTGATGCCGGAAACTTTTTTGAAGTCATCGTAAAAGGCTGCAGCAAATCCTGGAGTAAATGGACCACCCGGATCTCGGCAGACAATTTTACGATCTGACGCTGAACGAACAATGGCAGGGAAAGTCATTGCAGCCGCACCGGCTGCAGTGCCTTTTAGGAAAGTTCGACGACCATCACTCGGTGGTGTCGATACTGTTGGTCGAAACTTGATCATGCTGTCCTCCGTTATGATTGGAAAAGGGCTGTCCCTCGTGTAAGCCAAGGTGTATTTCTGTATATACTTTATTGATAAAGCCATATCAGAAGGTCGAAGGTTAGGTCAATGGCAATAATGATGTCAATGATTAAGCAGGCTACAAGGCCTTTCCCCGAAAATGCCGGGAAATAGCTGAATAACTCGGTGCAAATGGCAAGGAGCTAGAGCGATGCAGAATAAAGAAGACTGGCAAGGGGTTTATGTCGTTGCTGTGACGCCTTTTGAAGCATCGGGCGCGATCGACGAACCGTCGTTTCGGTTGTTGCTGGAGACCTATATTGCCGATGGTGTCGACGGCATTATCATCGCTGGAAGTACCGGTGAATGGTATACGCTGGAAGATGGCGAGCGTCTCCGGTTGTTCGAGATTGCTGTCGACGTTGTAGGTGACCGTAGTCACATTATTGCTGGAACATCGGCGATATCGACAGCTGCCTGCACCTCTTTGACTCGCTGTGCAGGTGAGATCGGGTGCCAGGGAGCGATGGTTTTACCACCACCCTATGCTCTACCAAATCATAGGGAAGTTGTAGCGCATTTTTCGACCGTGGCCGGAGTGGGCGTGCCAGTGATGGTTTACAACAACCCGGCACGTACCCAGATTAATCTTGCTGGAGAGTTACTTGAAGACATCGCCACAATCGACGGAGTTGTCGCGCTCAAAGACAGTAGCAAAGACCTTTACCAGATCGCCGAGACAGTACGCAACTTCAGATCCAACCTGGCTATCTTCAGCGGGCTGGAGCCTTACGCTATGCCGACTATTCTGCGGGGGGGTGTAGGCGTGGTCTCGATGAGTGCCAATATCATTGGCTCCACAGCTGTCGACTTTTTTCGTCACATCGAGTCAGGGCAAATCGAACAAGCAGTTGAAATAGAGCACAAACTCGATCGCATTTATGCTGCTTTTTACGCTGGCGGCTATGGTGTTTACGTTGTCATCAAGGAATGCATGAATATCCTTGGGAGACCAGGGGGATTCCCAAGGCCACCCCATCTGCCAATAGATAACAAAGGACGGAAAAGGCTGACTCAACTGATGTCGGAACTCGGTTTCGTCGAATGAAATTGTCGCTGCGGTGATATGCGGATGAGTGTTGCCACTGAGGCCGATGTCCTGGTAATCGGTGGCGGCATCGTCGGATTGTCCAGTGCTTATTTCCTACTCAAAGAGCGGACCCGTGTGTTTGTTCTGGAACAGAACGAGATCTGGTCCGATTCTTCCGGCGCCAACGCGGGAACGGTGGCCGTACAGAACAAGATCCCGGGACTTCAGCCCCTCGCCCTGATGTCGGTCGATCTCTGGCAAAAAATGCAGAACGACGAGCAGCTTGATCTAGGGTTCCGTCAGGTCGGCGGCTTACGGGTAGCGATGGGAGGGGACCAAGTTCGCGAGTTGAAGCAGGACTGGTCGGCGCAGACAGGGCAGGAACTGTCTCTGCGTTGGCTTGAAGACGGTGAGCTCAGACGATTTGCGTCGTGGATAGGACCGGATGTGAATGCGGCGATCTATTGCCCGACAGACAGTCTGTCCATCCCACTCAAGGCAGGCCCCGCGCTGAGAAAGGCGGTTGAACAGCAGGGAGGCTGTCTACGACCCGGAACGACCGTGATTGAGATCGAGCCTTCTGGTGACAGCGTTCTGGTGACAACCGAACAGGCGGGTCGTATCAGATGCCGTCACCTGGTGGTGGCAGCAGGACCCTGGACAAAAGGTCTTGTCCGTGACCTTGGTGTCGATCTCCCGCTCTCTGTCGATGTCAATATGCTGTCGATTACCGAACCCGTGGGCCTTCTCATGAACCGGGTGATTACCCATGTTTGGGGAATCCTGTCGCTCAAACAGTATCCCAATGGGACTTGCATGATCGGGGGTGGCTGGCAAGGTCAAGGGGGATTCGACAGTAATACTAAAGAGCTTGATTATCAGAATCTGATCCACAATATCCGGCTTGCTGCATCTGTCGTACCGGGCCTTAGAAATGTGAATCTGGTTCGGTCGTGGGCAGGTTTCGAGCCGGTCATGCCGGACGCCTTACCCTGCCTGGGTTGCCTGCCTGGACACCCGAATATCTGGATCGCGACCGGCGCACGGGGTGGCTATTCTTTGGGGCCCGCCCAGGGAAAACTCATTTCCGAGATGGTCCTGGGTAAGCCGTTGTCTCTCGAAGGTACAGCAGTGTTCGATCCGGGCCGGTTCTTCTAGACCATGGCACCGCGAGTGGAACGCGAGGTGATCCGTGGCGAGCCGTTTGACATCGAAATTGACGGCCAGCTAATCCAGGCCTACCCCGGAGAGACCGTCGCCGCTATCCTGATTGTGAACAGGATCCCACTCACAGATGCAGCGCATCCGATAACCCGTGGATACTATTGTGGCATGGGTGTGTGCTGGGAATGCGCTGTCAGAATAAATGGCCGATCAGTCGTCAGGGCCTGTATGGAACCTGCTGTAAAGGGCCTGAAGGTTGAGACCTATCTTGATGTCGTCGATCTCTGACAGAAACGTCGTCATCGTGGGGGCAGGACCGTCAGGACTGGCAGCGGCGGAAGAACTGGTTCGCTTTGGTATCCCCTGCACCATACTGGACGATCAGAAACAACCGGGTGGTCAGTACTTGAGGCAACTTTCTCCCGAAATTCAAAGCACCGACACGAACCCACCGTTGCTGGATATCTGTAGCCATCGGCTGGTCGAGTTCCGTTGCGAAACGACTGTCTGGGACTTTCCGGCCCCGCGAACGCTGGCTTGGGTTTCCGGCACGGGAAACGGAAGACTGAATACCCGGGCGCTGATTCTTGCGACGGGTGCCTACGACAGACCTGTGCCCTTTGAAGGATGGACATTGCCTGGTGTGGTCTCTGCAGGCGGGCTTGTGAATCTGTATAAAAGTCAGCGCGTAGTAGCAGGGTCCAGAGTTGTTGTGGCGGGAAACGGTCCACTGCTACTGACGGCCGCTCAGTGCATGCTCCAGGCTGGCGCCGAAGTGCTTGCTCTCGTTGAGGCCGCTCCTTTTGCGACTCAGGTCATCCGGCATTTCCCTGGATTACTGACACAACCGGGGCTCCTGCGAAAAGGTATGGGTTACAGATTTGGATTGTGGTACCGGTCAGTGCCTGTTCTGGAGCAGCAAGTCGTCACCGGTGCCCGTGGTGATCACTGGATCGAACAAATTGAGGTCCGTGCGCTGGATAACAAGGGAAAGATCTGCCCAGAAAGGTGTGTTGAGTTCGATGTGGATGCACTAGTCACTGGCTACGGACTGATGCCATCGCTGGAACTCACCCGCCTGGCCGGCTGCCGCCATTCCTTTCACTCGCCTGACGCCGCATGGGTTGCTGAGCGATCCACTGATCTTGAAACCAGTGTCCCGGGTGTCTATGTGGTCGGAGACGGGGCCAGTGTCGCGGGTTACCAGAATGCAATGGTCGAGGGACGTATTGCTGCGCTGGCGATTCTGACCAAGGAAGAGCCGTCGCCTCGTGTGAGCGCCGCTCTCAAGGCCGCGATCCGGCAACGAAATCGCAGGCAGAGATTCTCGCGGGCCTTGGTCAACTGTTACCGTACGCCTCTGGATTATTCAGCACTCGTGACGCCTGACACTGTCATCTGCCGATGTGAGAAAGTCCTTCTCTCCGAGATCACGCCGATGTTAACTGACGCTGCGCCCGTACCCAGCCTTGCCCGTGTCAAAAGTGAAACCCGTGCTGGAATGGGGCGCTGTGGCGGGCGCAACTGCATGCCGTTTCTTTTTCGACTCCTTTCATCCGCGACAGGGCAGCCCAATGAATCCATCACACTACCCCGGGCCCGCCCGCCGGCTCGACCGATTCGGATCGGCGATCTCTTCAGCGAGGAACTTCCTGATCCCGACCTGCCAGATGATCCACATGCACCGCGCGGTGCAAAGGTTCGGTAGTGAAGTCAGGTTCCGAAAAGCCTCGTACTCTGTGTCAGTGACACGATATCCGAACACCCATGTATAGCACGATTGATACAGCGGGCATGTTCATCGACTTTGTGCTGTCGGAAAAAAGGCAAAAATATTTTGACCTTCCGGGTGCCTTCTACTCCAGATGCGCCCGCCTCTGCAGTTCTCACGGGGCTTCAGCGTCTCCGTGATTAGTACGAATTTTGCTCCGCCAGTCTTGACGGTATCCTGTTCGGGACGACCATAGTTTCTGTCTTTCGCATCCCGCGTTGTGAGTCCCAGTCTGGGTCGGGACCCGGCCCAGATTCGTGCTTGGGATCTCAGGCCAGTCTTGGGTTGCGTGTATTTGTTTAGAAGCGATCAATCCTAAAAGGTTGCAGTACCATCGACGGTTCGGTACCGCGGATCAGTTCGTTGATAACTTTTGCCGTCTGCGACGCACCCACAAGCCCCTGATGACCGTGCCCGAAGGCGAAGTACACACCGGGGTGGTGCGGGGATGCTCCGATGACTGGCAGACTGTCTGGCAGGCAGGGCCGGTGCCCCATCCACTGGGTATACTTCTCCGTGCAAAGCCCGGGGAACAGTTTCTGGCTGACGTCGACCAACTTCCGGGCACGGTTGTAGTTTGGTGGTTCCTCGAGCCCGGCCAGTTCCACGGTACCGGCGATTCTGAGGCCAATGGCCATGGGTGTGACGGCAAACTTGTAGTCGACGAGAAAGCACATTCGCTCGACTGAAACTCCAGGTTCTTCGAGCGTTGCGTGATAGCCTCGGTGTGACTCAAGGGGGACCCGCCAGCCGAGTTTCAGGCACAGTTCCCGGGACCAGATCCCGGCAGCAATCACCACTTTGGCAGCGGGTAGTTGCCCGCTGGCTGTCAGCAGCCCAGTGATTTCTCCTGTCTCAAATACAAAATCCCGCACCTCGGTTTTGAGCAGCCGACCGCCTTTGTCAACAAACATCTGCACCAGCGCCTGCGCCAGACCCAGAGGATCCTTGCAGTGACCGTTATCCGGCATCAAGTAACCTGCCTCAAATACTGGTGCCAGAGCAGGTTCGAGGTCCTGTATGGACTTCGAATCCAGGTACTCGACACTGGCACCGCTGGCGCTGCGAAGGTCCCGGGTGAGCGTATCTTTTTCCATGTTCTGCCGCGTGTGGTAAACGAACAATTGACCGGTCTTATGGAAAAGACCTGTGACGCCCGCTTCTTCAAGCAAAGGCTGGTACGCCGCAAATGTCGGGCCGTTCAGTGCAGTGAGGGCCTTCGAGATCTCCAGAACCCGGGATCGACGACTTTGACTTATGAAACGCATCAGCCACGGTAGAACCTTTGGAAAGTGGCGGGCCTTGATGAACAGCGGGCTCTTGTCATCGATCAACCAGCGTGGAATCTGCTGCCACATGCCGGGCATGCCGATGGGAGCGACTGACCCTGGGCTGATACCACCCGCGTTGCCGAAAGAGGTCTGCATGGCCGGTTCTTCACGGTCGATCAGTGTCACCTGGAAGCCGGATCGCTGCAGGTAACACGCACAGCAGATGCCGATGATCCCCGCACCAATGACGGTGACGCTGGAGTCAGTGCTCTCGGACATGGATCTCCTGCCGGTTACCGGGGGAAATGGTCACATAAAGTCTTAAATATCATGACACGTTAACTAACGGATACTCAACCGATTAACCAAAGCGCCTTTTAACAGGGCACTATCAGGTCAGGCCATCGCAATGGTGTCTACCATTACCATCGTATCTTCCACGGCAAGGGCAGGCATCGGCACGCCAGTGGAGGCACCGGCGGGCTCACTGTAGAAAGAAGAGCGTAGCGTCTGGTTGGTGACGATGTCGTTGCGATCAGCCCTGCCGAAGAAAAAGCTGGTCTGTTTGACCATATGGTCAAGCGTCAGCCCGAAAGCTGCCAGGGTGTGGCCCGTATTGTCCATGACGGTTCGTGTCTGTTCATTCAAACTCTGTTGACTGAGAACCTGGCCGGATGGGCCCAGAGGCAAGTGGGCGCTGAGGAAAACGAGGTCCTGGCAACGGATTGCGGCCGGATAAGGTAACGGCAGGGGCCAATCCCACCGTTCGCTGTGGTATGCCTGTCGCTCGAGGCGCTGGCTATCGAGACCACGCATGGCCCACGCGTCGACCCGGGCGAGCTCCCCCACCGGCAGGCAGGGAGTCGGCAGCTCGGTCGTGGTGGGCGCGTCTTCATGAAAGTACTTTCCTCTTTCAACGGCCTGATTCTCCCAAGAGCTCCTGGTCCCGTCACCGCGGTACCAGCAGCTCGTCCTGACGATATCGTCGAGGTCTGAACCAAGGTCTCGGAGCACGGCCTCGATCTGGTTCATCATCGCTGCGGTCTGCTCGCGCATGTTAGTGGAATGATCAGTAGAATCTGTATGCCTATGAGTGGGCTGGGCGCTCACCCAGGTGTGGGCACCGCAGCGAATGCCGTGGCAGAAAGGCGGTGGCATTAGTGTCAGACTTTCAGGATTGGCCGTCACTCTGTCAGTCACGGACCGCTGTACCATTGCGACGGCTTCAATCTCCACCATCATGCCCGGGAGGGCAAGGCAAGGCAGGGGAACTGCGGTTATCGCAGGTCCACGGTCCCGCAGGGTGTCTCTGCAGTGCTTAATGATGCACAGCCCTACGTGTTCAAGGAAGATCTGCTCGTCGACACTCCCGTCGCTGGCGTAGAACGCCACCAGCCTGGTGACGTCTTTGAGACCTGAACCCAAACCATGAAGCACAGTGTCGATGTGGCCGACGACCGCAGCGGTCTGCCGCTCAAGGTCATAGGCGTTCAGGGGTTCGCCCTGATCTGTTTTGTCCACCTGCCCGCCGACGAACATCAGGTCTCCTACCCGGATACCGTGTTTGAATGCAAGGTGCTGATACCAGTCCCAGTGACCGTTGGGCCAGGAGTACTCCCTGTTTTTCATAGGCGTGATGGCCTGCTAAACGGCGGTAAGGTATTCTGAACGACAGGTATCCTGTGGGTAAACTACCCAAACAGTCAATCAGTTCTTCCCTTGGTCAAGGTGAAGCGGAGATACTGTCCGGAGATTAGGTGATGGAAAACCCAGATCGCAACCACCATTCGTGCCGGCCGGCCATCTGCAAGGAACCTATAATTCCTAAGATGTACCAGGATATGATGACCGGGTGATTTTGTTTGGCTAGTGAACTAAGCTGGTGACAGATGTTTGGTCAATCCAAAAAATGAGGTGTGGAAGCAAATTTTGCTAATGCCAAATGTCTTCAAACCCACAACACTGAACCATCAAGAACATAATTCAGGATGCACCCATAACACGCCGACGGTTTGCGTTGCGAATTACTTTAATTTACTTACTTACAGGAGAGTCCACTGAATGGCTATAGAAGAAGGTAAAAAGGCGCCAGCTTTTACATTGAACGACCAGCACGGGAAAGCAGTCAAATTATCTGATCTTGCTGGCCAATGGATCGTGCTGTATTTCTACCCGCGCGATGACACACCAGGCTGCACAATTGAAGCCTGCGACTTCACTTCCTCACTGAAGGCTTTTGAAAAGCTAGGCGCAACAGTCTACGGCTGCAGTCCGGACTCAATTGAAAGCCATCAGAAGTTCATCAAGAAATTCAAACTCAAAATTGGCTTGCTCTCAGACCCAACCCATAAGATGATGGAAAAATACAGTGCTTGGGGTGAGAAGAATATGTATGGAAAAATTTCTGAAGGCGTCATCCGTTCAACAGTACTGATTGATCCTGAAGGTAAAGTGGCCAAACACTGGAAACGTGTCAAGGCGAAGGATCACGCGGAATACGTACGCAAAGCACTTGCAGAATTCGCTGACCCCTGACACCAATCAACGCCTCCAGATAAATAATAGTTGCGTGACAGCATCAACTATTAGCGACTGCCTGTACAAACGACGCCAGATCGGTAAACACTGCATCAACCTCCGGTAATTCCGAAATTACTGACGTAGCTCCCCAGTCGCCTCCAGTAGAAAGACCCTGCCGATCGATCCAAACACAGTCCATACCCAGCATTTTTGCGGGCTGAATATCATGATAAAGACTCTGGGCCACATGCAGTATTCGCTCGCGTGGAATACCCTGCTCAGCTAAAAGTTGTGTAAACAGAAACTCGAAATTTCCAACATCCGGCTTGTAGGTGCCGATCTTCTCGGCCGTATAAATCGCATCGAATTCAACAGCCAAATGCTCATTAGACGCTGCGAAACCAACATCATCAACATTCGAAAGAATAGCCAGCTTATATCGTTTCTTCAGGTCGGCCAGTGCTTCGATGCTGTCTGGAAATGCAGGCCACTCACCGACCGATGTTCCAAATGACTTATCTAATTCTTCGTTCGTTACAAGATCGTGCTTCGATGCGAACCGATTATGAATACTTTTTAGAACTTCTGGGTAAGGCATACCTGGCTGATCCGACTGAATCTCATTTTCCAAAGCTGCAAAGTCTGTCAGAACCTGATTTTGATCAATCTGTAGATGTGAGTTTTCTACCAACAACGGCTGGAAAGCTAGCCATATCCCGCTCTCCCAATCGATCAGGGTTCCGTAGCAATCGAAACTCAACGCATCATAGTGGTCATAATTCAATGGCATCTGATTCAGTTTCCTCCGGTAACTCGCACTAGTTGACGACAATACCCTATTATTAACCAAACATAGCAGCAGTCACTGGCATTACACTTTCATAACCGCAATACGGCCTGAATGCCCCAATGATGACGACTGATTCACCGGTAATCTCCGCCGACTCACATATCCAGGAGCCGCCGGAGTTGTATGAGGAATGGCTGTCCAAGAAATATCGGCATCGCACACCCCACACGACGACAGATTCAGAGGGTGCGGTTTATCGCGTTGTAGATGGCAAGCGCCCTCGCCGAATCGATATCTCAGAAAGTCGCATCACCGAAGATGACCAAAACCGGGAATTTCGAAACGATCCCAGTGGCGGCCGCGATATCGGCAAACGACTATTAGACCAGGAGCGAGACAATATTTGTGCAGAAGTGATTTATCCCAACCAGTCCCTTTTCCTCTACAACTCACCTGATGCGGGCTATCAGCTGGCACTGGCCAAAGCTTACAACACCTGGTTGTGGGAACTTGTGGCCTCGAACAAAGACCGGTTTGCCCCTGTTGCAATCGTCCCGGTGGCCGACCTCGACGGTGCCGTCGCCGAAGCTCACCGCGTCGCCAAGCTAGGCTACAAAGCCTTAAAGATACCGATCACCATGACCGATCGGCCTTACAATGATCCTGCTTACACCCCATTCTGGGCAACCTGTGAAGATGCCGGCCTCGTTGTGAGCTTTCATGCCTTCACGAACAGTGACGATCGGTACCCAGAAGACTGGGGGGAAGAAAACGGTACGGGTGGTGCACTCAATCTGATGGCCATGTCAATGATCGATGGGATGAATCCAGTTTCCCTGCTGATCAGTAGCGGCACGCTGATGCGGCATCCCGATCTTAAGTTTGTGGTTGTCGAGTGCGGCGCAGGCTGGTTGGCCTGGTTACTGTATATGCTTGACGAACAGTATGGGAAAAAACACATGTGGATTCAGCCCCGTCTCGATCTTCAACCGAGCGAATATTTCCAGCGACAGGGCTACGTTACTTTCAGCGATGATCCTGTTGCCTTATGCTGTCTTTCCTTTACCGGTGCGGGTAATCTGCTGTGGGGCAGTGATTACCCGCACGACGAAGGAACTTTTCCGAATTCTCAAGCCGTCATTGAACGCACATTCGCCAACATTACCCCCAAAGAAAAACGCCAGATCGTTTACGACAATGCCGCACGCCTCTACGGTTTCAATACCTGAAAACCTGAAAGCCCAGGCTGCCAAACAGACCACTTTGAAGCGTTGAATGCTCCAGATACTATCCTGAGCTCGCCAGGGTACTCGCAGCCGCTTCAACGGCGCCGCTTCCGTGAGGAAAATCCAGTGCCTTGAACGCAGCATCAATCGTTGCCAGAGCACCGAGCAACATCGGGGGGTTTAAGTGGCCCATATGACCGATCCGGAACACGGATCGGCCGTCCATATATTCCGGCAAGTCGAAACCAAGCCCTAATCCAAGCACCAGGCCCGCTTCGGTTTCACACCACTGGCGCATAAGAGCCATATCATGACCATCAGCTCGAATGGTTGTCACCGCGTTCGATCGATACGCTTCTTCGCTGATATTACACTGCAACGGCCCTGCAACGCCCCAGGCGGACACCGCAGCCCACACTGCCCGCGCCAACGCGGCATGACGCAACCAGACCGTGTCGTACCCTTCGTCATTGATCATATCCAGTGCTGCCCGTTGTGCGAATAGAAGATGGGTTGGCGCAGTGCCACAGAATCGTTGATAAAACACCTCTGGTCTGATTCTTGGCGCCCAGTCCCAGTAAGGCGAGCGTTTGTCTATTTTCTGCGAAGCCACCTCAGCGCGATGATTAAAGATCAGGTAACCCAGACCCGGCGGAGTCATCAAGCCTTTCTGACAGGCCGTCACGGTGACATCGATTCCCCAGGCATCCATCTCATATCGGTCACAACCGAATGATGCGATCGCGTCCACTACAAATAGTGCCGGATGCCCTGCATCATCAATCGCACGACGGATCGCCGGTAGATCGTTAAGAACTGAGCTGGCCGTATCAGTGTGTACACCCAATACGGCTTTGATCCTGTGGGTATTGTCCGCCAATAGTTGCTCCCGAACTTGATCAGCATCAATCGGGTCATGGCGGCCAAAATCAAGCTCTATAACATCTACTCCCATCACCCGCGCGAGGTTCGCCCAACCGCTGCCGAAAGTGCCACTATTCAAAAACAACACCCGGTCGCCGGGTTCGAACAGGTTACTGATTGCCGCCTCCCAGACACCATGTCCATTGCAGATATACAGTGCTGTATGGCCTTGGGTACCTGCAAAAGCAGCCAGATCGGAGAGGATACTGTCAGTTGTTTCGATCAGTTCCCCTTCATAGATATTCGGCGCTGCCTGATGCAGCGCATTTAGAACGCGGTCGGGCATGACTGACGGTCCCGGCGTCATAAATAAGTCACGCCCCGAGGACAGTGATACTGTCATCATCGCTGTTCGGCTCCTTGGGTCAGTTCTGAACTCTGACGGAAAGTTATTTCAGATAGTTACAGTCGGCTGGGTACTTAACGAATCATAACATCGCACTGAGCAAAAGTTATCTCCGCTCTGCTGAACCATACACTTTGGGTTGATCGGGTAGGCCACGGGGTCCACCCGGGTCTGCTGGAGTCGGCCAGTAGTTCAGAGGAATGTCACCGGAATCGGCTTTGCGGGTTAAAGCGCTTTTGGGTGATTCGATCTCGCGAGCCTTGGCAAGCGCTGCCTTACGGTCTACCACCTGACTTTCCAGGTTATTGGGCACAGGCATCATACTGGCGAGATAGTAGGCGATCTTCTGCTTTGTCGGATCTACTTCATGCCCCAGACTCAACTCACGCTGGTTCACTCCCTTAACCGGATCGACACAGACATTATTGACTACCTCGAGGTCAAACCACCACTTCTTTGCCGGGTTACGAGCACCATTGCCGAGCCAGTCATCTATTTTTACTGCCAGCGGCACCAGCGCTGGTTTCAGAAACTTGGCATGAATACCACACCAACTAGCGACCCGCTCCACAAATGAGCCTTCACAGGTAACTACCTTATTCAACGGACAGGTTTTCATACACCTTCCGCAGGCTGATCCCCGAGCGTTCGTCAGTCGGTAGCGCGTACAACGCTCGACATCCGGTTTCCAAATTTCGTAGCCATTGAATATGACTTTCTGACCCCAGGAAATTGCGTCACATGGGCATTCGCGTGCACATTTCGTGCACCGACTGCAAAAATATTGGAGACCGAAATCAATCGGTTGATCGACCTCGAGCGGCATGTTTGTGGTCATAACCACGGTCTTTAATCGCGGGCCCACAAATGGATTCAACACTAACTCGCCAATACGAGACAACTCTCCCAAACCAGCGAGCAGCATCAACGGTATATGCAATACCTCGCTGTCTACATTGGTTTGCGCACGTGCGCTAAACCCCAGTCTGCGAAGCATTTCAGCCATCACGCCGGCGATCTCTGCTCCACGCAAGTAAGCGCGCATAGACTGCGTTCCTGATATCCAGTCATCACCCGACGCACCTTCCATCGTGTCGAACTCCTGATCGATCAGCATAACTACTGCATATCGGTGTGATTTATCTATGGATGTGCCATCGGCATCGTGGGAGTACCATGCATAGTCAGGTATTTCGCAGATTCCGGAGACGTTTGCACCCAAAAGATACGACAGCGACTTAAGTGCCCGCGCGTTGCCTGCAGGATCGGAGTAAGTGCCTGGCGACGTACCTTGTTCTGTCGGCTCTCCACCCTGAAGAGGAACCATGGATCGCATCGACGGCATCATGCCAGCCGTATGGGGCTGCTTGAATGCAAAACGGTGTCTCTCCTGCTGTGCTTTTTTACCCAAGTCGCCTCGAAGTGCCCGATCAAAAAATGCGGCTCGCTTGGAAACTCGCGGCACTTCGTCATCGAGAATCAAAGTAGTGGGTCGGTCGACCCGCTTGACTGTCTCCATCGGATAATCACCCAGATGTGTCGCCCGTCGTCTGCGTCGTTTACGTTCACGGCCTGACACCGCGCCATTGCGTCCCAACCAGTACCTAAGGTTTCTCGCATTGGCCGCACTGCCAGCAAGTGGTAGATCGGGCTCCAACGTGTAATCAGTTGTCACGACGGCCAGTGAAAATCCCTGCTCGATAAATGGGTTGACTAATGTATCCCCGGACCGGACGGTCAAACCGGCAAGCACTGATAGCTTCACCGGATCAACACGGCCTGAACCCACCACGTGGGGAAAGGCTGACCAGCCGAGCTGGCAGATATGCCCGGCCAAACAGACAGCAATACTTCCGACCCGACAATCGGCCGTGTCAGCAATGGCCGGCTCGATCCAGTCTCGCGCCGGGTTACCCAACTCTGGAAGGCGCCCGTGCTCAAGCAATAGAACGACGGCATAATCATGCGCCAGAGATTCGGTTTCGTCAGCCCAGGCGCTGGTCGGCATGCGACAGATACCGACCTGGGAGACATTCATAAAATAGCTGTACCCCTTAACATCAGTGGTTCGTCTCTGCGGATTTTCTGGAACAGGTGCCTTTGCAGCTGCTGGCTTGGTCAGTGCATTTTGTACAAAAATATCCAGGTACTCTCGAACCACTTCAGCCAACACACTGCCCGGGGGAGTTAAAAACTCAGGCGCTGGTACCACCGCCTGTTTGTTCTCCTGCATAGCAATACGTGGATCCCGCGCAAGCGTCTCAAGCGGATAAGGCCCCCAGTGGTAGGGCCGGTTTCGCGAGGGCATACGAAAGATCATCTAGCGATCATACCCCGTTTTAGGGGTGCCCAGGCTAGGCCTGGACTCGGGGAATTAAACTCGGATTCTGCACAGCTGGACTGGCAATATGCTGCCAGAGACCTGGATACTGGGGCTAGTGCAACTGGAACGCTAACAACTGAAGGAATAAACGATTCCGAGAAAGCAGGTTTACTGAGCGGTCGACCTGACCGAAGCCTTATCGTTTGGTCAGCGTTTGGAGTACTGCGGGCGTTTTCTAGCTTTGTGCAATCCGACTTTCTTACGCTCGACTTTACGTGAGTCTCGGGTTACAAACCCAGCTTTACGCAGTGCAGGTCGAAGCATTTCATCATACTGAAGCAAAGCCCGTGTAATACCATGGCGGATCGCACCCGCTTGACCGGTATTACCGCCACCGGACACATTGACCTTGATATCTACCTTACCCAGCATGTCGGCGACTTCAAGCGGCTGGCGGATAACCATTCGGGCGGTTTCACGTCCGAAGTACTGATCCAGAGGCCGTCGGTTAACTACGATGTCTCCACTGCCCCGGCTTAGAAATACTCGCGCGGTAGATGATTTTCGTCTGCCGGTTCCGTAGTAAAATTGTTCGCCTGTTGCCATCTTTGTGTCTCTGTTATTGCTCTTTATTAAGCTCTAAATTTCCAGTGCCTTTGGCTGCTGTGCCTGATGAGCATGGTCGGGACCGGCATAGACACGCAGCTTCCGAAACATTGCCCTTCCCAGGGAATTCTTGGGAAGCATCCCTTTCACGGCTCGTTCGATCACCCGCTCTGGGTTGTTTTCAAGCTCGTCTGACAACACCGTTTCCTTAATTCCACCGGGATAACCGCTGTGGCGATAGTACTTTTTCTGGTTAATTTTATCACCAGTGACCCGAATCTTTGCAGCGTTCACAATGACGATATGGTCGCCAGTATCTACGTGAGGGGTATATTCGGGCTTGTGTTTGCCACGTAGCCGTGTTGCGATCTCGGTCGCCAGTCTACCGAGCACTTTGTCGGTCGCATCGACCAGATACCAGTCTTGAACAACGGTTTCAGGTCTTGCTGTGAATGTACCCATCGTTAATCATAAATAAAGATAAAATCGAGGCGCGGATGTTACAAGATGGCGCCCGGCGAAACAACTACCCGGCACCGAAAGAGCTGGGCCAAGATGAAAAAAAAGCACAGCTGCAAGCGCTGTGCTGAAACCACCAAAGGAGGATGGAGGAGATTTTCCGTTCGCGATCTTTCTTGAGTTGGTCCTTGCCCTACCTGCCGGTTTTCTTTCGTCTGGTTGGCCTGATCGTTAAACGTTAAGTTACTTACTTAGTTGTATTATTATTAACTAATACTCTAAATTATGCAAGCCCCTGAGCTTATTGTTCCTATTCTTACTTTTTTAGTTTAATTTCAATCATTTAACTGCATTGCTGAATCGACCAGCTCGATCCAGTGCCGCACCGGTACCGTCGCTTGTGCAGCCAGGTGTACCTGACACCCAACATTGGCCGTCGCGATGACACTCGGCCCATCTGCCTGAAGTGCAGTGAGTTTGTTTTTACGCAGGCGGTTGGCTATCGCCGATTGAAGAATCGAATAGCTACCAGCTGACCCACAGCACAGATGCGAATTCTCGACCGTGGCTTGCTCAAAACCCTGGCGAGACAAGATTTCTTCGATCGAACCGTTGATTCCCTGACCGTGCTGCAGAGTGCAGGGTGTCTGAACCGCAACCCTCACACCGCGACCCGCCAGAGACGCAGTCATGGGCTCTCTGAGCAAAATTTCCGTCAGGTCCCATGTAACGGAAGAAACCCGCTTGGCTTTTTCGGCATACTCGGAATCATCGGCCAGTACCTGGCCGTACTCTTTTACCGTCACGCCGCACCCGCTCGCGGTCATCACGATGCATTCGGCACCGGATTCCAACAAAGGCCACCAGGCATCGATATTACGTCGCATGGTCTGACGGGCTCTGTCTTCGATTGACAAGTGCAGCGGCAGAGCGCCACAACAGCCTACTTCTGGTGCACTAATCAGACTGATCCCAAGCCGGTCCAGAACCCGGGCCGCGGCAGCATTTATATTCGGGCTGAGCGCGGGTTGCGCACAACCCTCTAGCACAATCATCTGCCTCGACCTGCTTGTAGTTGGTATTTCACCGACTGAATGACGCACGGGGATATAGCGAGCTACCTTTTCAGGACACAACCTGCGAACTGATCGGCCCAATCCAAGTAGCACAGGAAACAAGCTGCTGGTCAAAAACCAGGCCAATAGCCGACGACTCAGCCGACGCCCAATTGACCTTGGTACTGTCTTTTCTGCCACCTGGCGCCCTATTTCAAGCAGGCGGCCGTACTCCACGCCTGACGGGCAGGTCGTCTCACATGATCGGCAAGTCAGGCACCGATCAAGATGCAGCAAAGTGGATTTTGAACAAGCCGTCCCTTCCAGCATCGACTTGATCAGGTAAATCCGCCCCCTAGGTCCATCCAGTTCGTTGCCGAGTAGTTGGTAAGTCGGACAGGTGGCTGTACAGAATCCACAATGGACACAGCGCCCGAGAATTTCCTGCGCTTCACGGCCAGCCGATGTGTCGGAGATAAATGCAGCAAGCTTGGTCTGCATGGTGCTAAATATCAGGATACAGTCGTCCGGGATTCAGAATACCGTCCGGATCGAATGTCCGTTTCAATCGTACATTCAATTCGTGTAGTGCCCGCGCATTTGGATGGAAGACACTGCCCGAGCGGTCACCACCACGAAACAGAGTTGCATGGCCGCCGAGGGCCTCAACAGAAGCTCGAATCAGATCCGGCGACAGTTCGCTTTTGAGCCATCGTAATGCACCGCCCCATTCGACAAATGTTTCTCCCGCAAGATCCAAAGATCCGGCGACACTCGGCACGGATAACCGCCAAAGCGGCTTATCCGAAACAAAGTATGGGTGACTATGGTCACGCAATGTTGCCCAAATAGCGTCACCATCTGATGCCTGCGAACCGCCGAGAACATCTACCGCCGCAGAGACACCTTCGACCGATCCTGACAATCGAAGGCTGAGAACACCCTGGTAATAACAGGCACCCGTCAACGGTAGGGGCCTGCCAGACACTTCATTCATTTTCTTTAATGCCTGCTGTTCCGTAAGTTCGTAATACAAAGTCTTTTCGGTTTCCGGTAATGGATGAACTCTAATTGACACATCAAGTATCACACCCAGTGTCCCCATAGCACCCGTTATCAAGCGTGACACATCATAGCCAGCAACATTTTTGATGACCTGACCACCGAATCGAAGCCGCTCACCCCGCCCATTAAGCAACCCAACACCCAATACGAAATCCCGGACTGCACCACGGTATGGCCGACTGGGACCGGACAATCCACACGCCACAGTCCCACCAATGGTTGTCAGCGAACCAAATAGTGGCGGCTCAAAAGGCAGCATCTGCCGCTCATGCCTCAGTACCTCAACCAGGTCAGAAAGCCGCGTCCCGGCTCGGACGGTGACGACAAGTTCCGTAGGATCATAAGCGGTGATTCCTGTGTGATTGCCAACCGCCAGAGGCTCGCCCGCGGGCTCCCGACCGTAGAACAGCTTGCTCGCTCCACCGACAATTTGTAGTGAACGTTTAACCGACGCAGCCGCGCTGATGATATCGGACAGCCCAGCTGTTCTATCGTTCATCTGGATCATTTTTCAGAAACGGTCTATATCTGGAAAAGGGATGCGACCGTCGTGAACATGCATCGCATTGAACTCAGCACAGCGTGCCAATGTTGGTACGGCCTTGCCTGGATTGAGTAATCCACGGGGATCAAACGCCGCCTTCACACCATGAAAGTGCTCGAGCTCGCTGGGTTTGAACTGTACGCACATCTGATCGATCTTCTCTAAACCGACTCCATGTTCTCCGGTTATTGTCCCACCTACTTCTATACACAACTCTAGGATCTTTCCACCAAGCGCTTCTGTTCGCTCAAATTCGCCCGGTTGCGCCCCATCGTAAAGAATCAGTGGGTGCAAGTTACCGTCTCCCGCGTGAAACACATTCGCGACCCTCAAACCATAGGTACTTGAAAGTTCGGTTATTCCGGCAAGCACACGACCCAGTTGCTGGCGAGGAATAGTGCCATCAATACAATAATAGTCAGGAGATATGCGACCAACCGCAGGAAATGCATTCTTGCGGCCCGACCAGAAACGCTGCCGTTCTTGCTCTGTGGCTGAAACCTGAATTTCAGTCGCGCCCTCAATCTCGAAAACAGACCTCGTCAGTTCAATCTGTCTGTCCACCTCGGCTTCAGTGCCATCAACCTCGCAAATTAAGATTGCAGCAGCATCGCGTGGGTAGCCCGCTTCAGAAAAATCTTCGGCTGCCCGTATTGCCGGGTTATCCATCATCTCCAGTCCGGCAGGTATAACGCCCGCGGCGATCAGTTTTGCAACGCTATCTGCCGCCTTTTCGACATCGTCAAATCCAGCCAAAACCGTTTTGGCGGAAACTGGAATCGGCAGCAGACGCACAGTAATCGCTGTGACCACACCGAGCATCCCTTCAGAACCCGTCATCAACGCTAACAGATCGTATCCGGGTGAATCCAGCGCTTCACTACCAACTGTTATCTTTTCACCATCAATCAACACGACATCTAGACGGAGGATATTGTGAACCGTCAGGCCATACTTAAGGCAATGCACCCCTCCGGAATTTTCGGCAACATTGCCGCCGATCGTGCAGGCAATCTGTGATGAAGGGTCCGGCGCATAGTAAAGCCCGTACGGCGCAGCCGCTTCCGAGATTGCAAGATTGCGGACACCAGGTTCAACCCTCGCTGTCCGGCCAACCGGATCGACGTCGATAATGCGACTGAATCGAACCATACTCAACAGCAGTGCGTCGCGCCTGGGGGTTGCACCGCCCGACAACCCGGTACCGGCGCCGCGCGCGATCACAGGCACACCTTGGGTATCACACAGGGAGAGAATTTGTTCAACCTGATCAAGTTGATCCGGCATCGCCACAGCCAAGGGCAGTTCACGATAGCCGGTCAGCCCATCACATTCATAGGGCCTTCGTTCTTCGTCACTGACCAGCAAGCCGTCAGCTGGCAGAATATCCCGCAGGGCTCGGAAGAAGCGGGGACTCTGCCCTTTATTAGAGGTCGCGTTACCCACTTTCATAGGCGTGGACAAACATGGCCCAGAGTATGCCACAGGCCCGGAATCGTGATGGGTTGGGCCCGATTTTGGTCAGACCCATCATCCATACCTGGATATTTCGGAATGTGGTTCTATCGCACCTGAAGTCAGCTTAATTTGTTGACCCAGGCAGGTGATCCAAAAAGTTGTTGAATAAAATCTGTGACACATTTCGGAACTCCGCAAACAGCGGTTCAGCTTGCGCCTGCATGCGCTCTAGTGAACCGGGACCCGTCGTTCGGTCCAGTCCCTCGGAATATGCCGGGATCTGGCCCCAGTCAGGGATAGTCGACTCCTGAAGCTCTACGTGAAATTGAATACCCCAGGCATTGTCACCGACTCGCATCGCCTGGCAACTGCAGGCTTCGGAACTGGCCAGCACGCGGGCACCTTCCGGCGGCGTCTTAACCTCGACCGAATGCCACTGAAGACATTGAATAGGCGATTCGATACCTGCAAACAGAGGATCTGCACGTCCATCGGCCGTAAGCTCAACCCCAAGAATCCCGATCTCCGGCTCAGCTTGCAGGGAACAGACACCACCCAGTGCATCGGCCAGCAACTGGTGACCAAGACAAAATCCAAGGTAGGGTTTTTTCAGGTCGCAGACCCAATGGCGGATAGCTGCCTTTTCAGGCACCAGCCATGGACATTCGTCTTCTTCCCAGACATCCATCGGACCACCCATAACCCAAAGCGCGTCATACGCTCCAAAATCTGGAATCCTCTCTCCTGCATCGAGTTCGACTGCATCCCACTGAATTTCGGCCTCGTCCAGTAACGCACGAAAAATTCCAGGATGCTCACATTCGATATGTTGAAAAACAAGCAGCTTCACCGACTTCCTCCAACCTGAGTGTTCATCAGATGCTACCTTCAACAATCCAGCGTGTGGTCACGTTCCCACTGACTAATCGCGGATGAATAACTGCGCCAGTCCTGATATTTGAGTTTGGAATAACTATCCACTAATGCATCACCGAGGCCTGACCGCAATACCTTACTTTTTTCAAACAAGCGAATTGCATCCAGCAAATTAGCGGGCAACCTTCGTAGCCCACGAATCTTATGACCATCTGTATACATATTTATATCAAGACGCTTACCCGGATCTCGTTCATTTTCAACGCCATCCAAACCAGCCGCCAACACCCCTGCCTGCAGCAGATAAGGATTGGCAGCACCATCCATCAAACGAAGTTCGAATCTACCCCTGTCCGGTATACGCACCATGTGCGTCCTGTTGTTACCACCGTAGGTAACGGCATTGGGTGACCAAGTCGAGCCGGATGTGGTGACCTGAGCATCGATGCGTTTGTAACTGTTTACGGTCGGATTGAAAATAGCCGTAAGCGCTTGGGCATTGTGCAATACCCCGCCCAAAAAATGGTAAGCCGTCGTCGACAAACCCATCTCGTCGCTACTGTCTTCAAACAGATTATTCTGACCCGTTTTGTCCCACACAGACACATGGGCATGGCACCCATTGCCCGTAAGATTCGAAAAAGGCTTAGGCATAAACGTTGCACGCAGCCCGTGCTTCTCGGTAATTGCCTTTACCATATATTTAAAGAACACGTGTCGATCCGCTGTCACGAGGGCATCGTCATAGTCCCAGTTCATTTCAAACTGGCCGTTGGCATCCTCATGATCGTTTTGATAAGGTCCCCAACCCAACTCAATCATACTGTCGCAGATCTCACTGATCACGTCGTACTGCCGCATAAGTGCCGATTGATCGTAACAGGGCTTCTCCTGAGTATCATTTAGGTCGGAAATTGACGACCCATCCGCACTCACAAGAAAATATTCACATTCCACACCAGTCTTCATCCGGAATCCCAGATTTTCCGCCCGAGCAATCTGCTGTTTGAGTGCAACCCTAGGGGAGGCTTCAACCGGCTTACCATTCATGGCCAGATCCCCAGCCAACCATCCCACTTCAGGTTTCCATGGCAGCTGAATCAGACTGTCTGGATCTGGAATAGAAAACATATCGGAATCAGCCGGCGTCATGTCCAGCCACGCAGCAAAACCGGCAAATCCAGCGCCATCTTTCTGCATGTCAGCAATGGCACGAGCTGGCACCAGCTTTGACCGCAGGCTGCCAAATAGATCAACAAAACTGATCAAAAAATACTTAATGCCGCGTTCAGTCGCGACCTTTGAAAGATTTGTAGGCATTGGTTTTCTCCGGATAAATCTTTAGTGGTGTCACCAAGTTTGGTGTATGCGGCCAAGTGCTCGCTCGGGTCGTTAACTACGATACAGGGCTGAAATTACAATGACTGTACCTAAACTTATATAGACCTGCGGTTTACTAAGTAGCTGATCTGCAGTGCCATCGTATCAGCTTTCAGGAGACCTTTCGATCTCACGTGTGCCTGCAAGCGGGACTCCCATCATATCCGCGCTCGACAACGTGACAACCCGTAAATCTTCTGGCTCCAAATTATGCAATCGAGTTTTCCCGGTACAACGGGCCATCATCGACGCTTCACCAGCGTTAGCCTGCAGCAACGCTGTCACTCCAGCCGTGCGTTCGTCCATCGTCCGGTCGGACGTATATTTAATTGAGTTCTTATCGATAATACCACCAGCTGAAATCGCTGCGGCAACGCCATAAACGACTGCGGTAGCGCCCATCGCAATTAGTTTTGCCGCATCGGTGCCGGAGCGAACACCACCGGAATAAATCAGTGTGACTTGCTCTTCCTGGCGCCGTCGACGCAAGTTGAATACCGTATTCGGCAAGAGATCGAACCGCGGCTGTTGACTGAGTTCTTTCCCTAAATCATACAGGCCGCCCACCCCGTCCAAAAACAAAGCGTCGATGTTCGATGCGAGTGCAAACTCCACAGCATCGTCGATGTCTTCCAAACCGCTGACCGCAATCCCTGTGAATGTATCAGGCTTTCGGTCTGCAAAGCGTTGGATCGCCTGGCTCCAGGGCACAACATAACCAGTTGCAGTGGACTCAATGGACGATTCATCGTCGATCCACTGAATCCAGACAATGTCAGCAGCAACACAACTTTTTCCAACATATCCGGCACCTGTATCCTGTAACGCCCTACCCAGTGAATGCTGGACTTCCGCTGGCACGCTATCAAATCCGCTGACCAAAAACGGCAGCTGTAGCACAGGTGTCTCTCCGCCCAAAGATACATCGATACGACAAGCCTCTCGATACGGATCGATCACCAAACGCGACAAGTTGGCTGGTAGAAATACAATATCGTCCAGTGAAGGCCAACGATCTTCCGGAAAAGGGTTTTCGCGCGGTTGCAATCTGCGCTGCAACATGGCGTGATTCTTTTCGACATCTAGCGGGTTCGTCCGAGCCATTGAAAAAAGATCTTCCCTATGTAGAACCGAGTAATCCGCCGAACCTGTCTCTGCATCACAACGATAACAGCGTGCCGCTTCACGCAATGCGGCGGCTTCATCGTAGGTATCTTCGATTTCCGGAAATTTAATGGGATCTGCACCGACACCATGAAAAACAGGCTCCTCAAGAGGTAACTTTTCCCACAGCAAATCCTGAGCCACTGGCACGCGACGGGTTCGGTAAGGGGTTCGATACGGTATAGGATCAGCGATACCATCTAGGGACGCTTTAATATAGTAAGCTGCCCTTTGGCCATGATGCATTGCCATAACAATCGTCGATCCACCAAACGCACCATCGCCAGCAGCAAACACCTGAGGATCGATTGTGCCCATCGTCGAAAAATCGGCTTTTATACGATCACTGCCCATTAGATTGTGTACGGCCAATTCATCGCATTCGCCTTTCTGACCCACTGCAGCAATCACCAAACCACACTCAATCTCATGCTCGCTTCCCTCCACAATATGAGGAGACCTCCGCCCATCCTCATCAGGCTCACCTGCTTCGGTCCGGACACAGCAGAGGCGGAGCCCATCAGCAGAAGTTTTTAGCCCCGTCTGCAACGTGTTGTAGATAAACTCGACGTCTTCTTTAATCGCGTGATGTAATTCAATTTTTCTAGCCGGAATATCTTCCGGGCCGCGTCGATAGATCACCTTTACTGTTTTACAACCAGGTAATCTTTTGGCTACCCTGCAGGCATCCATGGCTACGTCACCACCCCCGATGACAACAACCGTCTCGGGTAAATGAGGTCTTTCGCCCGAGTTTACGCGGCGCAAAAAACTCACGCCGTCAACGACCCGTTTGTCACCACTTTCGCCAATACCCATTGGCTTACCCCACCAAGAGCCAATCGCGAGCAGAACCGCATCGTGGCGGCCTTTAAGAGTTTCCAACGAGACACCGTCACCCAGTGGCGTGTTCAGGTGGATCTGAAGACCTGGACATTTGTGTTCCAGTCGCTCAATGTCTTCCTGGATGATTCCGGGCGGCAAACGGAATTCGGGAATACCCCAGATCATTGTTCCACCGGCACGGTCTGTCATCTCATAGACGTCGACCTTAAATCCTGCGACACATAAATCGTGTGCGGCCGTCAGTCCCGCAGGACCCGAACCGACGATACCGATGCTCTGGTCACGAGTTACGACGGCAGGTTCCGGCCGGTAACTCGGACCCAGCTGATCCATCACATAACGTTTAAGGTTACGGATCTGAACTGCACCGTCACTACTCTCTCTTCGACATGCCGGCTCACAAGGCGCATCGCACACCCGCCCACAAATAGAACTAAACGGATTCGTCGCTGTAATTGCCTCAAAAGCATCTTGTGGCTTCTTTTCCCAAATATACGCGATATAAGACGGCGCATCTGTGCCCACTGGGCAGGCGACCTGACAAGGCGCAGGCACGAAATGATGATCGCCGGTATCATCTTTAAATCCTGGAGGAACAGCCGGAATCGCTATTCGTTCGAGATCGTAAACGCTCATATGTTCTGAGCCAAAGGCAATCGATCCCCATGCCACGGTTCGTATGGCAAACCGGTAATCGCGGCGGCCTCTGGTGTTAGTGCGACTAAATCATCTCGGTTCAACTCTTGAACATCGGTATAACCTAATCCATGTGTGATAGCCGCTATTTGCCATCGCACACTTTCTAAAAACCGGTGGATATTGCTGGCCTCAGACGCCGGCTTGTATCGGTGTTCATGTTCAGGGTCCTGCGTTGCTATACCAGTTACACACTGACCCACATGACACTGCATACAGGCAATACATCCACCGGCAATAATCACTGACGTCCCAAATGCTGCGGCATCAGCACCCAGACAAAGCGCTTTCACAGCATCTACGCCGTCACGCAGCCCACCCATTAGAACAAGCTCAATGTTCTGTCGCGCTCCGATATCTTCAAGGGCTTCCAAGGCCTCAATGATCGCAGGTAACGTTGGTATGCCTACGTGATCGATGACTTCCGAACTACCTGCGCCGGTAGACCCCTGCATTCCATCCAGCTCAACAAAATCAAAGCCATCCTTTACAGCAATTTTAATGTCGTCCCGGATGCGTCCAGCACCCAGTTTTATACTCACTGGCAACCGATAGCCAGTCGCCTCTCGAAGTTCTTCGACTTTTATCACCAAATCATCAGCGCCCAGAATATCCGGGTGCCGCGAAGGAGAACGAAGGTCGATTCCAGGAGGTATACCTCGAATCTCGGCCAGTTCGGCAGTAACTTTTTTAGCCATCAACTGTCCACCCAGGCCCGGCTTAGCACCTTGAGAGATGTATATCTCTAGGCCATCTGCTCTACGCATATCATGAATATTCCAGCCCAGTCGACCACCTAAACACTGAAAAATAAGCTGTCCAGCTGCGTCCCGCTGTGCATCACTCATGCCGCCCTCGCCAGTATTTTCAGCAATACCGGACATGGCTGAAGCCATGGCGACCGCTTGTTTAGTCGAACGGCTTAACGCACCGTAGCTCATAGGTGCGATCATGATCGGCATCGAGAGCTTCAGCGGTTCAGCGCCATTGATCCCACCGATCTGAGTTTCCATGCTGACACGGTTCACAACGT
>ERZ651768.706-NODE-706-length-24881-cov-27.995726_pt1 | contig 24881 bp, 34 predicted proteins | sample MGYA00514754_ERZ651768 | MGnify/ENA metagenome assembly ERZ651768
TTGTTCATGAAGCTGAATTTCTTCTTCCAATTCCAGCTTCATGATAGAACGTTCTCCCAACATTCCTTCAAAAGACTCGTCAATCTCTGAAATACGATTCTGACTATGTTCGAACTTTAGATTACCCTCATGATGTGCTGTTTCAAGCTGTTCAAGGCGTAGACTAGTTTCTTCACATTCTCGGAGCAAGCGACTTTCCGCTTCCTCAGTATTCTTTTGCTGCTCTGTTGCCTCTGTCAAGGAAACTCGATGTGCTAGCAGTTCCTCAGCAATTGCATCGATACGGCTTTGCTGTACTTGTATACGCTCATGCAACTGTTTTGTTTTTTCTTCCAACTCCGTTCGTTCAATTTCCAGAGAAGTAATAGTCTTTGCAGCAGTTTTTTCTTTCAGTCGCGACGAATCCATTTCTTGAAGAATACTTTCTGAATCATGAGAAAGTTGTGAAACCGTTTGTTGCATACGGTGTTCTTCCAGTTGGTGGTGCTCCAGTTCCTTGTTGCCGCTCAGCAATGAAAATTCCAATTTTCGTAATTCTTCTTCACAGGATTCCTGTTCTTCTTTCAAAGATTCATGTCCTTTACGAAGTATTTTCAGTTCACTCTCAATTTTTTTTATCTTTTGTTGTAACTCATCAGAATATGCCTCAACATCGGTGATTTGTTGCTGGCGCTGCAAAAAACCCAGCGATCCGGATTGCACTTTCCCCATGCAGACAGAGGAATTTGAAAGACGAATTCCGGATGAGGAAAGCCATTCGTCAGGAGTTTTAGGCCAGTTGTTTTTGACTTCACTCCAAAAGTTTTTATCATCTTTCAGCAGTGCAAAACGTGAAAAAAACTTTTTGCTCCACTTTTGCAGAGGTTCCTCGAACTTGAGAATTTCTTGAAGCGGAACGCCTTTGTTTACCGCTGTTTCCGAAGCACTTGGCGGACGATCTAAAGTTACAATCCGGAGTTGCCCCAATTCATGTTTAGCACAAAATGATTCTATCTGTGGTAGTTTATCTGCTCTTTCTATAACCACCCAGTCCAGCACCTCCGCCATTACCGGAGATACCATATCTAAAATATCTGCTGAGACTGAAATAAAATCAGCCAGAAGTCCTGTCACTCCAAGTTTTTCCTTCGTTTCTGGATTCTCCCGCATCAACTGCATGAATATTTTTACACTGTCACTAAATCCTTCATAGTGTGCCTGGATCTGCTGTAATGACTCAATACGAGATTGTGCAGTACTTTGTTGATAACGCTGATCCTCAAGTCTTTTTTCCTCTTCAGTCAGCTGGGAGTGCTGATCTTCAATGCGAGTTTCAAGATCAGCCAATTTCCCCGATAATTCTTCTTTCTGCAATCGCATGGTTTCCATCTGTTCTTCGCTGTCAGAGACTTGGAGAGTTGCTTCCTGCAGAAGATTTCGGTGTGATTGTTCCTGGTCTTGAAGACGTTGCTGACGTTCTGTTAGATTTTCCAGTCTTTCATCTAGGAAATTCTTTTGATTTGTTTGGTTTGTTAACTCAGTGTGTACAGTCAGCAGTCGTTTTTGGAGTGCAGAAGTTTCTTCTGTGGCTTTTTGGAGAGCTTCGTTTTCTTCAGAACGATTCTCTTCAATACTGACGAGTTTTGCCTGCATTTCTCCCGAACATTCAGCTAGTTCTTTCAGGCGCGTTTCAATTTCAGCTCTTTCTTTTTGTCGCTCTGTTAGCCTTTGTTTTAATTCTTCGAGTTCTTTTTCATGATCTTGTTGCTGTTCACTGACATTTTGCAGATTTTGTTTTTCCAGTTCACGCTGATTTTCAGCTTCCTGGATATTTTGTTCTTTCTGAAAAAGTTTCTCGCGCCGCTCTCCAACCTTTGTACCACGTTGGGTTTGCTCTAACTTAAGCCGTTCCACTTCTGTTTCAACAACAGACTTTTCGCTTTGCAGATCCTGTTGCTGTTGCTGATGTCCCTGCACCAGTTCTTGTGCTTTTTGTTCATTGAGACCAGTTTGATGCCAACTTAAACAAAGATGCCGACGCTCCAGAAGGTCGCTCTGTTCTTGTAGTTCCAAATATTTTTCTGCCCGTTCAACGTGCTCCCGTAACCCTTCCTCCTGTTCCGAAAGTGCTCCCAGCACGTCATTTACACGAAGTAGATTTTGTGTTGTCTCCTCCAGCCGTTTTTCAGCAGTTTCTCGTTTGAAGCGAAACTTGACGATTCCAGCTGCATCGTCGATCAATATGCGGCGTTCAATGGGTTTGGCGCCGATAATTTCCCCGACGCGACCCTGTTCAATAATCGAGTATCCCGTCCCGCCAATTCCTGTGTCCATGAACAATTCCCGCACATCCTTTAAACGTACCGGAGTTTTATTGATCATGTAGACACTCTCACCTGAGCGGTAAAGGCGGCGTGAAATCGCTATTTCTGTGTAATCTGCAAATTGGCGAAGAGTATCACCTTTGGGATTGGAAAAGGTCAGCGTAACTTCAGCCATGCCGGAAGGCTTATGAAAGGAGCTTCCGGAAAAAATAACATCCTCCATGGAACGGCCCCTTAAGTGTTTTACGCTCTGTTCACCAAGCACCCAGCGAACTGCATCAACAACATTGCTTTTCCCGCACCCGTTTGGCCCCACTATAATTGTAATACCGTTTTGCTTAACCTGCAGATTGACAGGATGACAAAATGATTTGAATCCTGAAACTCTAATTTTTTTTATTCGCACAACTTTTTTCTATGTTTTATTCAAAAATTTTGACAAGCACACACTTCAAATTAAAATTAATTTTTATCACTCCTGTGGCGTATACACGTTATTTATTTCCGGTATTTATACTTTTATCGGCAAACTATGCAGCTCTTTCCGATAGTGTTTCCAGTTTGGATAGAACTGATTCATTAAGGCCTTAAATCTGCTGTTGTGGCTGGCTTCAAGCAGATGTACCAGTTCATGTACGACAATATATTCCAGACATTCAATAGACTTCTTGGCCAGTTCCAGATTGAAACGGATGCTGCGGGTTTTAGTGGTACAACTGCCCCACCTGGATTTCATGTGGCGAATGGAAAAACGTTCGACTGAGACATTCAGTTTAATTTCCCATTTTTTGACAAGAGGCAGGATTGACTCCATCAGCTGCTCGCGGTACCACTCATTTAGTACAGAACGTTTTTTTTTCGTGTCAGCTCCCAAGGGTACATGGAGAAAAATTTTTTTTTCAATCAATTCTGCAAACGGGGAACAATTATTTTCCAGTACTTTTAATTGATAGCTTTTTCCTCTAAAGTAGTGCGTTTCCTGATCTATATATTTGTCAGGTAATTCGCAGACCTGATTGCGTATCCTTTGTCGTTGTTTTCTGATCCAGTCAAGCTTAGATAGTGCAAAAACTCGAATTTTTTCCTGATTCATACGGAATGGTGCAGAAATACGTACATGACCGGCAGGTGGACAAACCCTCAGGTGAAGATTTTTGATTTTCTTTTGCGTCACTTCTGCATTAATATCATCCAGCTTAATAATTGTTCTCGTTCGTTTTTGTTTAATTCTCACAGTACACCGTTTTTCAAGGGAAAAGAATCCAGCTTAATGCTTTCAAATACTGCATCCAGGCATGCTGGTTTAAGTGGAAATTTCTTGAACTGCATCGCTGGTCATATTTGTTATCCTGTCTTCTTTTGGGTACTGGTAAATAGTTGAGTGTCAATAAAATCTCAGGCCTCACTTTTTTTGGAGAGTTTCGTAGACTGGTTCATAATGGAATATTGAAAACCCTCAGCCGCAATTATTCCTCGTTCATTTAATTAACAGGTCTCAGCTGGATGGGCCCAGATCTATACTTAAAAAGGGATATCATCCTTGATGAATTCGTCATCCTGTGGGGCTTTCTGGCCATTTGCAGAATCAGCTGAAGATGACGAAGCCTGTGGTGTGGCTGAACTATCTGAATAGTCAGAAGAACCGCCGACTGGAGGGTCTCCACCTTCAGAACTTTTTGTGTCAAGAAATTGCATGGTTGTAACTACTACCTCTGTTTTGTAGTGCTTCTGGCCTTGTTGATCTTCCCAGTTACTCGTCTGTAAACGTCCTTCAACATAGACTTGTGAACCTTTCTTCAAATAAGACTGAGCCAAGTCAGCCAGTCTGTCCCATAATACTAGACTGTGCCATTCTGCACGTTCTTGTTTTTCACCTTGTTTATCAGTCCAATAATCGTTAGTTGCAATGGTGGCATTTGCTACAGCACTACCTGATTGTGTGTAACGAATCTCTGGGTCTTGTCCCAATCGTCCAATCAACATAACTTTGTTAAGATTTGCCATGTTCCTCTCCTGTTCATTAGTTTTATAACAGCTCTTTCGTTCTAACGCAATGGGGTCAATAAGGAAAGTGCTTTTTTCAACCTATCCTCAAAAGATAAATCTGAACTGCCAGTTTCTCGGAGAACGGACAGGATTTCTGTTTCAGAATAGCCAAGATTTTTCAATGCAGAAAAAATCCCATCGATTTCAATTCCCTGAGGAGTTGCCCTTGCTTTTGATACACCTTCAAGTCCAGACTCAATTCCAGAAACTGGATGCCGCTTAAGTTGATCTTTTAAATCAAGACACAACTTTGCCGCTGTTTTTTTACCTATTCCAGAAACTTGACTAAAACTCTCGGCACTACTCTGATGAACTGCGTCCACCAGCTGTTGTGGAGAAAGCACTGAAAGGACGGCTAATCCCAACTTCGGTCCCACACCAGAGGTCTTGATCACCATTTCAAACAATTCTTTTTCCTCCAATTTTTGGAAGCCATACAACGAGATATCATCTTCCCTGACATTTGTGTAGATATGTAAAGCAATGAATTCTTCTGTAGTAAATTTAACAGAAACCTGTTGTGATACGTGAACTGCGTAACCAACGCCGCCCGATGTTTTAAGAACGATTAAATTGGGTTCTGTACGAACGATCTCTCCTTCAAGGTAGGCGATCATGAGGCAAGTATTGCATAATGTGATTCCAGTTCAGGATGTTCATCAAGCTATAGACTGATTCTGGGAGAGCCCCAAATGGGCATGTGTGATTGCAACGGCAAGTGCATCGGCCTCATCTTCCTGGAGCGAATCATGCAAATTCAATAGAATCTTGACCATGTGCTGTACCTGATTTTTGTCAGCCTGCCCCACGCCGACAACAGTTTGCTTGACTTTCAGGGTCTGGTATTCATGAATTCGCAAATGGTGTTCCGAAAATTTCAGCAAAATTACACCGCGGGCATGTCCCAAAGAAAGTGCAGACTGAGCATTCTTTGCAAAAAAGATTTTTTCAACAGCTCCACAATCCGGACTTAATTCTCCAATCAATTTTTCCAGTTCTCTGGAGAGCACTAATAAACGCTCCGAAAGTGGGGCTTTTGCACTTAGTCGGATACATCCACTGGTCAAATGACGAGTGTGGTTTCCGGAATGCTCAATCAGGCCATAACCTGTTTTCCTGCTTCCGGGGTCTATGCCTAAAATACGCAAGGAATCAGCCAAGTTCAGCCATGACTTTTTCGCTGATTTCAAAATTGGAATGAACACTCTTTACGTCATCATCATCTTCCAATAAATCAATCAGTTTTATTACCTGTTCAGCTTTTTTATGATCGTCAACTTCTATGCGGTTTTGCGGGTTCCAGATTACTTCCGCACTAAGCATGACTACATTATTCTCTTCCAAGTATAAACGTACAGCATCAAAATCAGCAGGCGCAGTAATGACCTGAAATGCATCCGTGCTTTCAGTGTTGATATCCTCAGCACCAGCTTCCAGAATTAATTCAGTCAGCGAGTCTTCGTCAATAACAGTTTTGTCAACCATAATCGAACCCAGTCGGTCAAACATGTACTGCACAGAATTGGCTGAACCCAGATTCCCATTGCATTTACTGAATGCATGCCGTACTGATGCAATAGTCCTGTTTCTATTGTCAGTCATAACTTCAACAATAATCGCAACATTGTGTGGTCCATAGCCTTCGTAAATAATTTCCTCATAAATTGCTCCGTCCAGCTCACCCGCCCCTTTTTTTATCGCCCGGTCAATATTGTCTTTGGGCATACTTTGGCTTTTTGCATTGGCGACTGCAGTACGCAAACGCGGGTTGGCATCAAGGTCGCTCCCGCCAAGTCTTGCTGCGATGGTGAGTTCTTTTATCAGTTTAGTAAAAACTTTACCTCGTTTAGTATCTTGAGCAGCTTTGCGATGTTTGATTGTACTCCATTTGCTGTGTCCAGACATAATAATTTTGATTTATGAATTTGGAAATTTATTTGACATATAATGTGATATAGATTTTTATAATGCAGAGTACACTAAATCAGACAATTCGTCCAATTAAATCATACTCGTAGGCTTTCGAAATATCAACAGTATGAAAAGTTCCCGGGCGAGCGGTCCCCTCATTGATATAAACCAGTCCATCCACTTCTGGTCCTTGATATTCACTTCGGCCTTGAAGCAGCAAGTCACTTTCAGCGCTGACACCATCAACTAGTACTTTCATTTTTTCCCCAATCCAACTTTCATTTTTTTGAATGCTGACCTTTTGTTGTGCTTCCATCAGTTGATTTCTTCGTTCATGTTTGAGAGCATTTGGAACAGGGTCTCCCCATTTTGCAGAGCGGATGTTATCTTCATGGGAGTATAAAAATACTCCAACGTGCTGAAAATGTCCTGCAGACACAAATTCGAGTAATTCCTGAAAACGCTCTTCTGTTTCAGTAGGAAAGCCAACAATAAAAGTAGTGCGCCATGCTAGATTCGGGAGATGTGTCCGGATTTCCTGCATCTTATTTTCTATTTGTCGTCGGTCAATTTTTCGGTTCATTGCTTTCAGGACCTCATTGTTTATATGTTGGAAAGGCATATCAAGATAGCGGCAAAACCTGTTGTCATCAGCAATCACTTCCATAGTTTCATCAGTAAAAGAGTTGGGATAGCAATAAAAAAGGCGAATCCAGAAATCTCCTTCAATTTCACTGATGCTTTTTAAGAGTGTTGCCAGTCCGGTGTTGTCATTAAAATCTTTGCCGTAAGATGAGATGTCCTGAGAAATCAAATTTATTTCCTTAACACCCTTTTCAATGAGATTACTGATTTCAGTAATGATAGAGTTAACTGTGCGACTGCTGAAATTCCCTCTTAAAGCAGGAATGTTACAAAACGAACACATATTTGAACATCCCTCTGCCACCTTCAGATACGTATAATGGTACGGTGTTGTTTGTGTACGGGACTGTTCTTCAAATTGCTTGTAATGGGGTTTTTGTTTCAAAAATGCTTGTAAATGTCCGGAACCTTCGTACATAGAGCGTACCAGTTCCGGGATCTGTTCAAATCCATTCGATCCTAGCAAGCCATCTAATTCTGGTATTTGCTCTGCAAGACTATCCTGATATCGCTGAGTCAAACAACCTGTTGCGACAATCTTTTCACAGTTGCCACTGCTTTTGAAATCGCTGAGATCAAGGATCCTGTTGATGGACTCCTCACTAGCCTCAGTCAGAAATGCACAGGTGTTGACAATAATTACTTCTGCAGAATCCGGCGTCATTGTCAGCTCATATCCCTGATTTTGCAGGCTAGCCAGCATTATTTCTGAATCAACCCGGTTTTTGGAACAACCCAGTGTTTCCAAATAAACTCGCTTCTTTGAGCATGAAGACGATTCGGAAACAGGATTGGACATAATAAACAGTTTGTTGATAGAAAAGGGCAAATGGTGGGAGAGAAAAAGAACTCCAGAAGAAAAAGGAGTCATTCGAAGGGGGATGATTTGGCGGTCAGTCGTTAGTATTTTTCTCTGAATTAGTTTCTACAGTGTCATCCTGTCCGGAAGTGGCTTCTGCTTCTTCTTGTGTTTGTGCAGGTTCAGCCTTTACCTCCCCTTTATCAAGTTCAGCTTCAGATTCATCCCGTGTTGAATCTTCAACAGAAATCTCTTCTTCCGTTTTTGTATCTGATTCAATCTTTTCTTGAACAGTATTAGTCGTAACTTCCGCTTCCCGCTTTTGCTCAGTCTCTTTCTCAACAGGAGCAGTATCTGCAGAAGGAACTCCTTTTACTGCTTCATTCTCAGCCTGAGTTTTTTCTTTCTTCGTTTCTATTTTTGTTTCGGATGAAGACTCAGTCTTGATTTCTTCACTGACCTCTTTCAGAACAGAACTCTCCTTTTTCTTTGGTTTTTTCTTTTTGCCTGTCTGAGATTTAAGCTCACTTAATTGATCTGCCTTACTACCAAGTAACTGTATAATCGCCATTTCAGAGTTATCACCAAGTCTGGTTTTGCCCAATTTGATAATCCGACAATAACCTCCCTGTCGATCTTTGTAACGATCAGCCAATTCTTCGAATAGCTGTGTCATAGCTTCTTTGCTTTTGACAAAACGCAAAGCCTGACGGCGTGCATGCAGGTTGCCCTGCTTTCCCCAACCAATCATTTTTTCCAGAGGTTTGCGTACTTCTTTTGCCCGGGCAAGAGTACAGGTTATTTGGCCATTTTCCAAGATAGACGTGACCATATTCCGCATTATGGCACGGCGATGCGCCGTAGTAACTCCTAAACGGTTTCCAGCTTTTAAATGTCGCATCGTATATTTAAGTTCTAATTAGTGTGTGGGTTATTCAGTGAGTCAAAATTTTCCAAAGTAGTACCCAACGACAACCCCATTTCAGTCAGGATTACTTTAATTTCATTCAAAGACTTCCGGCCGAAGTTTTTGGTCTTGAGCATCTCCTGTTCACTCTTTTGGACAAGGTCTCCGATGGTTTCTATCTTAGCATTTTGCAGACAGTTGATTGAACGGACAGACAGTTCCAGTTCACTTACACTGCGATATAAATTTTCATTCAGTGGTTCATCTTCTGCTTCATCTTCCGGCTCATCCTTAATGCTGCCTTCATCAAAGTTAATAAACACATCCATGTGTTCTTTGATGATTTTTGCTGCATAGGCCAAGCTGTCTGTCGGTTTTACTGAACCATTTGTCCACAGTTCAAAATTCAAGCAATCGTAGTCTGTTTTTTGATCGACTCTTGAGTTTACAACTTCATAGTTAATTTTGCTGACTGGAGAATGGTTTGAGTCTAGGTAGATGGTACCAACTGGCAAATCCCCCTGTTGATTTTCTTCTGAGGTAACATAACCTTTGTTGAAGCGTGAAAACATGGTCATGCTGACAGTAGCGCCCTTTTGCAAAGTGGCCAAAATAAGATCCGGGTTCAAAATTTCTGCTTTTTCAAATGTCGAAATGTCTCCAGCTTTTATCATACAAGGTCCTTCTCCGATGAGTTCCAGTTCAACAACTTCGTCAACAAATTGCTCAATCTGCAGTTCCTTGATATTGAGGATCACTTGAACCATGTCCTCAACGATGCCAGGAATGTTGCTGAATTCGTGAGTGACGCCGTCAATCTGCACGGCAAAAATTGCTGAACCCCTGATTGAAGAGAGGAGGACCCGTCTTAAGGAATGCCCAATCGTCATTCCAAATCCAGGCTCTAATGGGTCTAGTGAAAACTTTCCATAATTAGATTTTAAACTTTCTGGCTCAAACTGCAGTTTCTTTGGCTTTGCAATTGACATCCAATTTTTGGCAAAGAAGGGATTTTCTCCTGTGGAACCTTCTTCACTATCAGAATCTAAGTCTGTTCCGGATATTACATTTTCCTCCGGCATGACAGTTTCTGTCTCCGGATCTGCTGCTTCTATAGTTTCATTTATTTCAGACATCTTCATCCCAGTTTTAAGTATTCTGGTTTATATTCACCAAAAAAGACAATACTGCAAAAATGAAATTATCATCCTTACAGTTTTGCGATTGGTGACATTTGTAATTAGATCCGCCGTTGCTTTGGTGGGCGGCATCCGTTATGAGGTACCGGTGTGATATCATTGATTGACGTGATACGCATTTCTTCAATAGCTGAGATTGCACGAAGTGCAGACTCTCGTCCTGACCCCGGTCCTTTGACAAAAACATCAATACTTTTCATGCCGCTGTCTACAGCCTTTTTCAAGGCATCGTCTGCTGCTACTCTTGCTGCAAATGGAGTACTTTTGCGAGAACCTTTAAAGCCGTGTACACCGGTACTAGACCAGGCAATTGTATTGCCTTGAGTATCAGTAATCGTCACGATTGTGTTATTGAAGGTGGCCTTGATATAGATGCGGCCCTGTTCTACAGTTCTTTTTTCTTTTCTCTTTTTTGCCTGTGCCATCAGATACTGCTCGATTCAGTGTTTATTAGGATGGATTAATTTTTCTTGCTGACTGCTAATCTTCTAGGACCTTTTCGTGTCCTTGCATTAGTTTTTGTCCTTTGCCCTCTGACTGGCATATGCTTGCGATGCCGTAGTCCACGGTAGTTGCCTAAGTCCATGAGTCGCTTGATATTCAAACTCACTTCTCGCCGAAGATCGCCTTCAACTTGATATTCTTTCTCGATAATTGTGCGGATCTTATTTACCTGATCGTCATTTAGATCACGTACTCGTACATTTTTATCAATCTTCGTTTTGCTTAGAATATCATTTGAAATTTTTCTGCCGACACCATAGATGTAGGTCAGCCCAATTTCAACCCTTTTAGCATTTGGTAGGTCTATACCGGAAATTCTTGCCATCCAGATCCTTATTATCCCTGTCGCTGTTTATGTTTCGGGTTCTCGCAAATTACTCGCAAGACTCCTTTTCTTTTAATGATTCTGCACTTATCGCAGATTTTCCTTACAGATGAACGTACTTTCATTTTATTTTTTCTAACGTATCACAACCGTAATGCACTAGACTTTAATTGCCGGCGCTTAGTTTTCTTCATGAAGCCGTCATAATTTTGGTTCAGCAGAAATGCTTCAATTTGATTAACCAGGTCAAGGCCAACCCCAACCACAATTAAAAGTGCAGTCCCTCCAAAATAGAAAGGAATGTCAAAAAGATCAAAAAGGATGTACGGGAAAAGACAAACAATCGCCAAATAGGTTGCTCCTCCGAAAGTTAATCGTGTCAGCACCAAGTTAACGTATTCAGCTGTTTTTTTGCCCGGCCGTATTCCTGGAATGTATCCACCATGTTTCTTCATCTCTTCTGCGATCTTAACGGGGTTAAATGTAATTGCCGTGTAAAAGAACGCAAAGAAAAAGATCATTAGTGCAAACATAAAATTATATAACATCCTGCCAGGCAACAACTGGCTGCCAACTGCTTGCACCCACGGGACTGCGATGAAGCCTGTGATTGTTGCTGGAAAAGCAAGGATCGAAGATGCGAAAATCGGCGGTATTACTCCAGCTGTGTTTATTTTCAAAGGAAGGTGTGAAGACTGTCCGCCAAACATACGGTTCCCCTGCATTCGTTTTGCGTATTGTACCGGAATTTTTCTGTAAGCAGTTTCGGCAAAAATAACCAGGAAAACCACTACCACCATCAATAAGCCGACTACCGTAAGTACCAAGGGTGACAAAACATTATCCTGAACCAAACGGATTGAATTAATGATCGCACCTGGAATACCAACCACAATTCCCGCAAATATCAATAACGAGATTCCATTTCCAATTCCCCGTTCACTGATTTGCTCCCCAACCCACATTAGAAAAGCAGTTCCTGCTGTCAGTGTAATTACAGTCAGTGCTCTGAAAGCCCACGGGCTTAATGTGGAAATTACGATTGGTTGCCCACTTGGAGCTGCCATGCTTTCTAGTCCTACCGCAATTGCAAATCCCTGGATTACACTGAGAACTATTGTCCCATACCTTGTATAACCTGTAATTTTTTTACGACCAGCATCCCCCTCCTTTGACAATCTTTCCAGGTAAGGAAATACTGCAGTCATTAGTTGAATTATAATCGAAGCACTAATGTAAGGCATTACACCCAGCGCAAAAACTGTCAGTCGTGCTAATGCTCCTCCTGTAAACATATCAAAGAAGCGCAAAATCGAACCTTGTTGCGCCTCAAAAAACGCTGTCAAAGCAGCTCCGTCTATCCCGGGAGTCGGGATATGTGCACCTAGGCGAAAAATAAGAAGCATTGCCAGAGTGAAAAAAATACGCTGCCTTAGCTCTTCAATCCGGAAAATGTTCTGAATTATATTTAACATCAAAGATGCCTTAGCCTGTCGTAACCACTTCACCTCCAGCTTTTTTTACTGCTTCTGCAGCACTTGCGCTAGCCATGTCCACTTCTATTTTTAATTTCTTGCTCAGTTTCCCCTTGCCTAAAAGCTTTACTGCTTTGTCTTCTTTTTTGATTAATCCTAGTGCCTTAAGTTTTGTTTTATCAAGGCTGCTTCCTGTTTCAACAGTAGCAGTATCTTCCAGATTTTGTATATTAATCAACTGAAAAAACTCTTTGTTGGGGCTAGTAAATCCAAACTTCGGCAATCTTCGGCTGATCGGATTTTGTCCACCTTCAAATCCCCGTTTCCGTTTATAGCCGGAACGCGATTTTGCCCCATTTTGACCGCGACCGCAGTTTTTTCCGTTACCGCTGCCGGGACCACGTCCAACACGTTTACGTCGGTTGTTTTTACTTGATTCAAGGTCGTGTAGATACATGTATTACCGTTATTATTTTAAATTGCAGTCTCAATCCGGACAAGATGACTAACCTTTCGGATCATGCCCCGGACTGCCGGAGTGTTTTCTAAGACTGAAAAACTGTTAATTTTTCGTAGTCCTAATCCACTCAGACAGGCTTTTTGATTTGCTCGTGCACCAATTTTACTTCGAATCTGGGTTACTTTTATTTTTTTGGCCATGTTTACTGTCTTAAATATTCTAAGTCTTTGCCTCTGGCTCGAGCAATCCACTCGTTACTTCTTAGATTATATAAACCTTCAAGGGTAGAGCGTACCAGGTTGTTTGGGTTTCTGGAGCCAAGACACTTAACGCTGATATCCATGATACCTGCAGCTTCCATAACTGCGCGAGCTGCACCCGCAGCAATAATTCCGTGTCCTTTTTCCGCAGGTTTCATTAAAACCTTACCGGAACCAAATCGACCAATTGCTGTATGTGGAATTGATGTGCCTTCCACATTTATTTTTTTCATGTTAACCGAAGCTTGTTCAACAGCTTTTCGGATTGCCTCAACAACTTCGTTTGCTTTACCGAGCCCCAGTCCAACCTGACCCTGCCCGTCACCGACAACGATTAAGGCGCTAAAACTGAATCTGCGGCCACCCTTCACCACTTTGGCGACGCGGTTCACACGAATTACTTTTTCTATCAGCTCGTTTTTTTCTGCCACTATCTTTCCATTATTTACGGCTTTGCCGGTTGTCAGAAATTTAATCCAGCCTCCCTAGCTCCATCAGCTAAGGCCTGTACACGTCCATGATAAACAAAACCACCTCGGTCAAAGACAACGGTGGAGATAGATTTTTCTATAAGTTTTTTTGCCACGTCTGCACCGACAGCTTTTGCAGCCTCTTTGTTTCCAGTGTAGGTTTTTTTCAAGGACTTTTGGATTGTTAAAGTTGAAGAAGCTGCAAGAGTGCTTCCTGCGCTATCGTCAATTGCCTGAGCATAAATATGTCGTGCAGATCTGAATACCGCTAATCGGGGGCGTAAACTAGTCCCAGATATTTTTTTTCTTATACGCCTGTGTCTGGTCTTTCTCCCTTTCAGACGGTCTTCTGCATTATACATTTTAAACTGTTACTTGTGTATTAAGTTTTACCGCTTTTTCCGGCTTTACGTTTTAGCTGTTCACCTTCAAATAATATCCCTTTACCTTTGTATGGCTCTGGTGGTCTAAATTTTTGAATCTCTGCAGATACTTGGCCCAAAAGCTGTTTATCGGAACTTTCAAGAAGTAGCTTAGTGTTGGCACTGACAGTTGCTTTTATTCCTTCCGGAAGCATGTATTTTATTGGATGCGAAAAACCTAAGCTTAACTCCAATTTTTTCTGACTAACAGTTGCTCTATAACCAACTCCTACTAGGTTTAGCTGTTTTTGAAAGCCTTCTGTAACTCCATGAATCATATTACTAATCAATGCCCTGGTTGTCCCAAGCATAGGCGTCATTGGAGCATTCTGATCGGAAGGATTTACTGAAATATTTTCAGCACCAATTGATAACTCAATCGCCGGATGGGCCTTAAGTTCCAACTCTCCCTTTGGACCCTTCACAGATAGCAGACGCTCCTTAAAGTTTACTTCAACTCCTTGAGTTATTTTGATGGGTCTTTTACCAATTCTTGACATTGTCTATCCTGTTTTAATACAGTCTAACAGACGGTGCAAAGCACTTCACCGCCAATATTATCGGCCCGACATTGTCGATCACTCATTATCCCTTTTGAGGTAGAAATTATCGAAATACCTTGTCCATTCAGTACTGGTTTACAATCCTTGCCTTTGCTGTAGAGACGTAACCCGGGCTTACTGATCCTTGTAATTTTGCGTATAACAGGTACATTATCCACGTACTTCAGCCAAATCCGGAGCTCTGGGAATTTCCCTTTTTCGTCCAGTTCCCAGTTTACAATGAAACCTTCATCTTTCAGAACCTTAACTATGTTTAGTTTCATCTTGGATGACAATATCTCCAGACTTTTTTTATTCCTCATGTTCGCATTGCGGATACGTGTTAATAAATCCGCAATTGGGTCACTCATTGACATTACACAATTTATTATCAGAATCTTATAGTATATTACCAGCTCGCCTTTGTTACTCCCGGCAGGAGTCCAGCATTGGCATTTTTTCGAAAACAAATCCTGCACATACCGAACTTTCTCAAATATCCACGGGGACGTCCGCAATATGCACATCTACTGTATCCGCGGACTCTATACTTTTGAGTACGCTCACTTTTGGCGATCATTGATTTTTTTGCCATCTGACCTATTTTCTAAAAGGGAATCCCAAGTCCTGCATCATTGTGAGACTCTCTTTGTCTGTAGGAGCACTAGTTTCTATAGAAATATTCATACCGCGGATATTATCAACATCATCAATTTCAATTTCAGGAAAAATCAACTGCTCTTTAATTCCCATGGTATAATTTCCTGATCCATCGAAAGCTTTTGGCGAAATTCCCCGAAAGTCACGAATACGCGGCATTGCAACGTGAAGCAATTTATCCAGGAAAGTCCACATTTGTTCATTACGCAAAGTCACCACGCAGCCGATAGGCATCCCTTCACGCAGCTTGAATCCTGCAATTGAGCGTTTTGCACGGGTGACTACAGGCTTTTGTCCTGAAATTAAGGCCAGCTGCTGGCTGGCTGCTTCGACTGCTTTAGGGTTCTGAACAGCTTCACCAAGACCTATATTCAAGGTAACTTTCTTGATAACTGGAATTTGATGTTTGTTCTTGTACTTAAACTTCTCTTGTAGAAGCGGCACAACCTTTGAATTGTAGGTCTGCAACAAATGGCTCTCAGACATTATCCTAATACTTCTCCAGATTTTACACAGACTCTGTTTTTCACTCCAGCATTGCTAGTCTGTATTTTTACTCGCACGCCTCTTGCTAAAGTTGGATTGTAGAGTTGAACGTTTGAATAATGAACAGGTGATTCAATTTGGATCAGACCACCCTGCTGATTTGTTGCATTGGGTTTTGTGTGGCGTGTGACCATATTTACACCCTCAATCAGCAAGCGCTCCCGCTTCCAATCTACAGTAATTACACGTCCGGTGCGGCCTTTATCTTTTCCGGAAATAACTATCACGGTGTCTTCACGATGAATTGTGGGCCTTCTTTTTTTGCGTTGGTTAGCTTTCATAAATCAGACTTCTACAATACTTCAGGGGCAAGTGACAGAATTCGCATGAATTTTCCTGCACGCAGTTCCCTGGCTACAGGGCCGAAAATACGGGTTCCTACTGGTTCTCGTTTTCCGTCAATTACAACAGCAGAATTTTTATCAAATTTAATATAACTGCCATCTGGACGACGAAACGCTTTTTTGGTACGGACTACAACTGCTTTCACCACATTTCCAGATTTAACTTTTGAATGAGGTTGGCAGTCTTTGATTGATGCAACAATTATGTCTCCTACTCGAGCATAACGTCTCTTGGATCCCCCCAGGACTTTGATGCACATCAGGCTTTTTGCTCCTGAGTTATCTGCAACTTCTAAGATGCTTTGGGTTTGTATCATTTTTTACGTTTAAATAATCTGTAATGCTTGCGCCGGCTCAATGGCCTACACTCAGCAATTTGAACTAAATCGCCTACTTGACATTCATTCTGTTCATCATGAGCAATATACTTTTTTGAGCGTTTGATAGTCTTTTTGTAAAGTGGGTGTTTTATTTTTCTTTCAATCTTTACAACAATGGATTTGTCCATCTTGTTACTAACAACAATTCCACTCTGTAGCTTCAATGTGCTCATTTAAGTCTAATAACCTTTATTGTTGTGCCAGTTTTTCAGTCAACACTGTATTCAAGCGAGCTATACTTCGTCGTGTTTTCTTGATCAAATTAACATCAGCCAATTGCCGCGATACGTGGCCGCATCGCAGCCGCAGATACTCTTCCTTAAGGTCAGTTTTTTTAGCTTCCAATTCATTAACTGGAAGTGCCCGTAATTCAGACGCATTCATATCACAGCAGCTCTTTTGATAATTTTTGTATTTACTGACAATTTATAAGCAGCTAGGCGTAAGGCTTCAGTTGCCACTTCTTCCGGAACTCCGTCAATTTCATAGAGGATACGTCCCGGATGCACAGAAGCTACCCACGTGTCAACTGCACCCTTGCCTTTTCCCATGCGTGTTTCAGCGGGCCGTTTAGTGATCGGCTTATCGGGGAAGACCCGAATCCAAATTTTTCCACCACGTTTTAACGTACGCGTGACTACCCTGCGGGCTGCCTCAATCTGTCGTGTTGTTACGTAACCTCGGCTGGTTGCCTGTAGTCCAAAGGAACCAAAGCTAACATTGTTCCCAGTATGTGCGTCTCCCTGCATTCTACCACGCATCTGCTTGCGAAATTTTGTCTTTTTTGGCATTAACATAGCAAAAACTCCTTAACTATATGATCGTCTTCCACGTGATTTTCCGTAATCTTCTCCACGATACACCCAGACTTTGACACCTATAATGCCATAAGTTGTGTTTGCTTCTGCAATACCATAGTCAATATCAACACGCAAAGTGTGCAAACGTACTTGCCCCTCACGCACCCATTCTGTTCTGGCAATCTCTGCTCCGTTCAAACGCCCACCAACCATAACTTTGCAGCCGGCAATATTCATCCTCATCGCTGCCTGTATGGATCGTTTGACTGCTCTTCTGTAGGCGATCCGCCGTTCCAGCTGGCTTGCGATATTTTCTGCAATCAACGTTGCATCAATTTCCGGACGTTTGATTTCCTTAATATTGACAACAACCTCATGAGGATTACGCTTGCTGAGCTCGTTTTTTAAGCGCTCAACCTCATCACCTTTTCGGCCAATGATGATTCCCGGACGTGCTGAGAAAATATTTACCTTGGTTTTTTTTGCTGTGCGTTCGACTTCGATTTTTGAAATTGCTGCATGCTTCAGGCGAGCTTTCACAAACTTTTGAATATCCAAATCCTGTTTCAGCTGACTTGCATAATCTTTTTCTGCAAACCACTTTGAGTTCCATGTTCTGGAAATGCCAAGCCTTAGACCTATCGGATTAACTTTTTGACCCACAGTTTACCTTGAAAAACATGAATTCCCTTTAATCAGGACAGGGAATAAAATATATATAACTTTATTCTCCAACTTCCAGCGTGATATGGCTGGAACGTTTTTTAATTCCAGATGCGCGACCCATTGCTCTAGGGCGGAATCGTTTGAGCACCCTTGCCTCATCAACGTAGGCAGTAATCACGCGAAAGTTATCCACATCAGCTTCTGGATGGTGCTGGTCTGCGTTTGCTAGAGCAGACTGCAAGACTTTCATTATCGGCTCAGCAGCTCTGTTTCGCAACGCACTCAATTTCGCCATGGCCCGGACAACATTCTGCCCTCTGATCATATCGACAACTAAACGAGCTTTTCTTGGTGCCACTCTTACATTCCTTACTGTTGCTTGAGCAGTCATTATCGCCTTACCCTTTTATCGCTTTTTCCTACATGCCCCCGATATGTTCGGGTTGGTGCAAATTCACCTAATTTATATCCCACCATGTCTTCTGTAATAAAAACAGGGATAAACTTGTTGCCGTTGTGTACGGCGATATTCATGCCAATAAAATCCGGTAAAATCACGGAGCGTCTTGACCATGTTTTGATCAAACGTCGATCGTTGTTTGCTTTAGCTATAGCAACTTTCTTTTCGAGATGTGCATCTACGAAAGGTCCTTTCTTTAGGGATCTTGGCAATGTTTATCTCCTCTTCAATATATATTTATCTGTAGCTTTTCGTTTCCTGGTCTTTGCTCCTTTTGTTGGTTTACCCCAAGGAGTTACAGGATGCCGGCCACCGGAAGTTTTTCCCTCGCCTCCACCATGAGGATGGTCGACAGGATTCATTACCACTCCACGTACAGTAGGACGGCGACCTAACCAGCGATTTCGGCCAGCCTTCCCTTTTTTAATATTCATGTGTTCCGGATTGCCTACCGTTCCGACCGTTGCCATGCATTCGATTCTCACTTTTCTGATTTCGCCTGAGCGAAGTTTGATTTGGGCATAATCCTCACCTTTTGCCATCAATTGAATTGTTGATCCGGCGCTGCGTCCTAATTGTGCACCTTTCCCTGGACGTAATTCAATGCAGTGAAGCATGGTTCCAACAGGAATATTTTTTAATGGCAGAGCATTGCCGGTTTTGATGTCGGCATTTTCTCCTGAAAAAACGACATCCCCCACTTTTAATCCTGAAGGTGTCAGAATGTAGCGTTTCTCACCATCTGCATAATGCAGCAAACTGATCCTTGCACTACGGTTAGGGTCATATTCAACGCTTGCTACTTTGGCCGGGACCTCTTGTTTGTTCCGATAAAAATCGATGTTACGATATCTGCGTTTATGTCCACCGCCACGATGTCTGACTGTAATTCGACCATTATTGTTTCGGCCACCCTTTTTTTTCAAAGGCACCAAAAGACTTTTCTCCGGTGTAGAAGTAGTGATCTCCTCAAATACGAAGCCACTCATTCCCCGTCGTCCTGGCGAGGTTGGCTTGTGGAATTTAATTCCCATAATTGTTAATTGTTAGTTTACGCACCTTCAAAATATTCAATAGTATCCCCTTCCTTAAGGGTTACTAATGCTTTTTTCCAACTGGATTTACGTCCCTGATAACGTCCGAGGCGTTTTTTTTTGCCCCGCACATTCATGGTTCTTACTTTCAGTACTGACACCTTAAAGGATTTTTCAATGCTTTCTTTAATCTGAATTTTATTTGCTCTAGGATCAACCCCAAAAGCGAACTGATTTGCTTCCTCTTTCAGGGACAAAGTCTTTTCAGACATTTGCGGTGCTCTGAGCACATCAAACATATTCATCTACCCAACCTTTCCTTGAATGCTTCAAGGGCATCTTTGACGAAAATCACTTTTGTATATTTCATCATCTCATAAACATTAAGGCTACGGTAACTCAGCACATGTACGTCCGTAAGGTTTCTCGAAGCAAGTCGCAAGTTGTCCAAATCCTCGTCTGCTACAATTAAAACTTTTGATGGAATCTTAAGCTTTGTCAGCAGTGTTTTCAGGTTTTTGGTCTTGTTATCAGCCAGTTTGAGACTGTCAAGCACCAACACTCCGTCCTGCCGAACTTTTTCGGCAAACGCTGAGCGGGTTGCCAGTCGCTTAGTTTTCTTATTCAGTCTAAATGAGTGACTGCGCATTTGCGGTCCAAATACCGTACCGCCATGACGACGTATCGGCGATTTTGCACTACCGGCCCGGGAACTTCCTGTACCTTTTTGTCGGTACAGTTTGTGGACACTGTAAGCTACCTCAGATCTATTCTTAGTGGAATGTGTCCCTTGTTGATTTGCAGCTAAGAACTGACGCACAACTTCAGAAACAGCTTTCCTGTGATATGGCGTTTCCAGAATTGAATCGTCAATTTCAATTTCACCCGCGGCTTTGTTTCCTGAATCAACGGTTTTTAATGTTGCCATGATTTTACTTGCCTCAAAAGGCCTTATCCTTCTTGCTTAATGGCGATGTCAACTCCAGCAGAAATATCAAGGCGCATCAAAGCGTCCATCGTCTGCGGAGTTGTTTCCAAAATATATAGTAGTCGTTTGTGAGTACGAATCTCAAACTGCTCTCTCGACTTTTTGTCTACATGTGGGGAACGCAAAACAGTGTAGCGGTTCTTCCGTGTTGGGAGCGGAATGGGGCCGACAATCTCTGCTCCGGTTCGTTTCACTGTATGAACAATTTCACCGATTGTTTTATCGAGAAGTTTATCGTCGTATGCCTTGAAACGGACTTTTATTTTTTGTTCCATCAAACCACCTGGCCAGTTTATTCAATAACTTCAGTGACGACTCCGGAACCAATGGTCCGTCCGCCTTCCCGAATTGCAAAACGAACTTCTTTTTCCATTGCAATTGGACTGATCAACTCAATGCTGACTTCCACGTTGTCTCCAGGCATCACCATTTCAACTCCACTTGGTAAAGCCACCACTCCGGTTACGTCAGTTGTGCGGAAATAAAATTGCGGGCGGTAGTTGGAAAAAAACGGGGTGTGTCTTCCACCCTCATCTTTGTCAAGTACATAAACCTGTCCTTTGAATTTTGTGTGTGGTGTAATTGAGCCCGGCTTACAAATGACTTGTCCACGCTCAATTTCTTCACGCTTGAGTCCTCTCAACAAAATTCCAACATTGTCTCCAGCTTGTCCCTGATCGAGTGACTTGCGAAACATTTCCACGCCGGTAACGGTTGTGGTTTGAGTCTCACGGATTCCGGTGATTTCAATTTCCTCACCAACTTTCACAATCCCGCGCTCAATTTGCCCGGTAGCAACAGTGCCACGTCCGGAAATCGTAAATACGTCTTCAACAGACATCAGGAAGTCTTTGTCAAGATCTCGTGTCGGCTCTGGAATATAGCTGTCAACTGCAGCCATTAATTCTTTGATACACGCATAAGCAGGGTCACTTGAATCAGTTGCTGAACTCTCCATTGCCCCCAAGGCTGAACCTTTTATAATAGGAGTGTCATTTCCAGGGAAATCATAGTAATCAAGCAATTCGCGAACTTCCATTTCCACCAGTTCAAGCAGTTCCTCATCATCCACTTGATCCACTTTGTTCAGGAAAACCACAAGGTGTGGGACGTTGACCTGACGAGCTAGCAAAATATGTTCGCGAGTTTGGGGCATTGGACCGTCAGCAGCGGACACAACCAATATTGCTCCGTCCATCTGCGCTGCGCCGGTAATCATGTTTTTTACGTAATCGGCATGCCCCGGACAATCGACATGCGCATAGTGACGATTCGCTGTCTGGTATTCAATGTGTGCCGTTGCAATGGTGATCCCACGCTCTTTTTCCTCTGGTGCACCGTCAATCTCATCAAAGCCTTTTGCTTCAGCTAATCCATCCATATGCAACACTTTGGTGATTGCAGCAGTCAGCGTTGTTTTTCCATGGTCAACGTGGCCAATAGTTCCAACATTGACATGTGGTTTTGAGCGGTCAAATTTTTCTCTTGCCATCTCGTCTCCTGTTTCTATTCCTGTTTTGACTAATTGATTAAATTTCTCAGCCTGGGCTGACAGGCTCCCCTATGAGAACCTTTCTTGTCGATTCAGTCACAGAAGTGTAGTGACTGAAGTGCATAGTAAATGATGCCCGCCCCTGTGTGAGCGAACGTAAGCGGGTGGAATAGCCGAACATCTCCGCCAACGGAGCTTCAGCCGATACAACCTGAATTCCACCCTGCTCTTCCATTCCGCGAATGCGTCCGTGGCGAGCATTCAGGTCTCCTATAACTTCTCCTGTAAACGGGACAGGTGTAACAACTTCTATTTTCATAGTGGGCTCAAGCAAAGCCGGTAGTGCCTTCTGAGCCCCATCTCGAAGGGCATGGACTCCCGCGATCGTAAATGCGACTTCAGTCGAAATTTCCTCCAAGTAGCCTCCCGCAATCAAGGAAACTTTCAAGTCAATTAAGGAAAATCCAGCAAGGACTCCATTGCTCATTGCATCTTGAATTCCCTGTTCCACAGCCTCTGCAAACTGTGTCGGTAACTCCTCAGCAGACAGTTGGTTTTCGAATTCAAAACCACCGCCAGCTTCCAGTGGTTCAAGACTTATCCTGCAGAATGCAAACTGCTCTTCCCCATCAAGCTGTTGCTCAAAAAGTATCTCTGAGTCGGCAGTTTGCGTAATCGTTTCCCGATAGGCAACCCTGGGTGTTCCAGCTTTACAATTTACCCGAAACTCACGCTGGAGCCGATCTACCATCACTTCCAAATGAAGTTCACCCATTCCGGAAATGATGTTTTGTCCTGTTTCCGCATCAACTCTGCTCCGGAAAGAGGGGTCCTCCTGCATCAACCTCTTTAGAGCTTCTTCCAGTTTATCCTGATCCGGTTTTGTTTTCGGCTCAATAGCCTGATCAATTACCGGTTCTGGAAACTGCGTTCTTTCCAGAATAATCGGATGATCCTTTGGGCAGAGCGTGTCTCCTGTGATCAATTCCATTCCGACCACTGCCCCGATATCTCCTGCTCTTATTGCAGAGATTTCTTCACGCTTGTTTGCGTGCAATTTGACCAGGTTTCCAATCCGCTCGCGTTTGCGTTTACGAGGATTATACGCTGTTTTTCCGGTCTCAAATGTTCCTGAATAAACACGAACAAACGTCATCTGTCCGGCAAACGGATCATTCGCCACCTTGAATGCAAGTGCGCACAAGGGGTCTGATTCAGAAGCCTCACGGCTTACCAATTTCTTTGTTACCGGATGATCTCCTTGTACTGGAGGAATATCAAGCGGAGATGGGAGATAATGCACAACTGCATCAAGCAGTTGCTGAACTCCCTTATTTTTAAAGGCGCTTCCACACAGTACGGGGGTGATCTTTCCGCCCAAGGTTGCTTTACGCAAAACCTTGACAATCTCTCCCTGCCCCACTTCTTGCTCTTCAACAATTTTTTCAAGCAGGCCGTCATCATAGTCAGAGAGGTGCTCCAGCATCTGCCTGCGCCAATCCTGCGCCTGGGGTCTTAACTCATCTGTAAGTTCGCTGCATTCGTACTCTTCACCGTATCCCTCATCTTTGAAGCGGAGTTCCTGCATCGAAATCAAGTCGATCACTCCTGCAAACTGCTCCTCGGCACCAATCGGCATTTGTATGGGTACGGGGTTCGCAGAAAGCTGGTCAACTATTGAGATGACTGCTTTCTCGAAATCTGCGCCAACACGATCCATTTTATTAACAAATGCAATACAAGGGACGTGGTAGCGTTTTGCTTGCTGCCAAACTGTTTCAGACTGAGGCTGCACTCCGGCCACCGCACAGAGAACCATCACTGACCCGTCCAGCACTCTCAAGGAACGTTCGACCTCCGCCGTAAAATCTACATGCCCCGGAGTGTCAATAATATTCAGTGCGTATTCTTTTTGATCAGTCAACCAGAAACAAGTAGTTGCAGCAGAGGTGATTGTAATTCCCCTTTCCTGCTCCTGTTCCATCCAATCCATTGTGGCAGAACCGTCATTGACCTCACCAATTTTATGAATGCGTCCTGTGTAATAAAGGATGCGCTCGGTAGTTGTGGTCTTCCCTGCATCAATGTGTGCCATGATGCCGAGATTGCGCCGCTGATTAAGGGGGACTGTTTTGGCCACGTCGGTCTATATGGTTGAGGCACTGATCTGTTTCAGCAAAAGCCTGTTCGTTTACCAACGGTAATGCGCAAAAGCTTTGTTAGCCTCAGCCATCTTATGCGTGTCTTCTTTCTTTTTTATCGCGCTGCCCCTGCTGTTTGAAGCATCTATAAATTCGTCTGCCAGTTTTGCACGCATTGACAAGCCGCTTCGAGAATTTGCATTTTCAATAAGCCAGCGTATTGCCAATGATTGACTTCTGCTGTGACGGACTTCCATCGGTACCTGATATGTTGAGCCACCCACACGCCGGGATTTTACTTCGACTGATGGCATCACGTTTTCTATGGCCGCTTTAAAAATCTCTAAAGATGTCATTTCTGATTCGCGTTCAGTGATCGCATCAAGTGCACCATAAAAAATTTTTTCAGCTATACTCTTCTTTCCGTGCTTCATTAATGAATTAATGAATTTACTGACCAAAAGGTCTTTATATTTTGGATCAGGTAATATTCCCCTTATAGTTGCGGCTCTTCGTCGTGGCATATCGTTTTTCTGCTAATCCTTTTTGACGCCGTACTTGGAGCGAGATTGTTTGCGTTCAGTTACTCCCACTGTATCTAATGTGCCCCGTACGACGTGATATCGTACACCTGGCAGATCCTTGATTCTTCCACCGCGTATCAGCACCACTGAATGTTCTTGAAGGTTGTGTCCAATTCCGGGAATATAGCTCGTCACCTCAATTCCATTGGTCAAACGCACACGGGCAACTTTACGTAATGCGGAGTTCGGCTTCTTGGGCGTTGAAGTGTAAACACGTACACACACTCCTCTGCGTTGTGGGCATGCCTCCAGTGCAGGAGTGTTCTTTTTGGTTATTTTGCTTTTACGTCCCTTGCGGACTAGCTGACTTAATGTCGGCATATTTCGATACGTTCGCCTTTGTTGCTAAGCAATTAATTAATTATCAATCAATAAGTCTGCCACTGATTTAATCTTTCGTCAACACTTAAATTAATATTTCCAAATTAAAAGAGATAATCTTTTGAAAAAACTTTTTTTATAGATTTAGATAAATTTGTTTTTTTATGTTGTTTTTTTATTCGAAAGTTTTATAAGCT
>ERZ651768.707-NODE-707-length-24839-cov-16.638923_pt1 | contig 24839 bp, 22 predicted proteins | sample MGYA00514754_ERZ651768 | MGnify/ENA metagenome assembly ERZ651768
TCTGAATCGTCGACCACCTCGTCGGCTACGTCGTCATCGTCTGAATCGTCGACCACCTCGTCGGCTACGTCGTCATCGTCTGAATCGTCGACCACCTCGTCGGCTACGTCGTCATCCGGAGCCTCGTCCGCCTTCTTCGGGGCCTTGGCAGCCGGCTTGGATGGTGCATCGCCGGCCGGCTTCAGGGAGATCTTGCCGTTCGGGTCGACGTCCTCGACCACGACCGACAACGGCTGGCCCAGTTCCAGCACGTCTTCCACCTTGTCGATGCGCTTGCCGCCACCGAGCTTGGAAATGTGCACCAGTCCATCGCGGCCGGGAAGGATGCTGACGAAGGCACCGAACTTGGTGATGTTCACCACCCGGCCTTCGTAGACAGCGCCCACCTCGGCGGTGGGCGGATCCACAATCAGCATGACCTGGCGCTTGGCCTCGGCGACCTTGTCGCGGTCCGGCGAGGCGATGGACACGATGCCCACCATGCCATCGTCGTCGACACTGATGTCGGCTCCGGTCTCGGCCTGGATGGTGTTGATCATCTTGCCCTTCGGACCGATGACCTCACCGATCTTCTCCACCGGGATCTCGAACGCCTCGATCTTCGGCGCGTTCTCGCCGACGTCGTCGCGCGGTCCGGGAATCGCCTCGGCCATGACTCCGAGGATCGCCAGTCGGGCTTCCTTGGCCTGGTTCAGGGCGTTGGCCAGGACGTCGGCGGGAATGCCGTCGATCTTGGTGTCCAACTGGAGTGCGGTGACGAACTCCGCCGTACCGGCCACCTTGAAGTCCATGTCGCCGAAGGCGTCCTCCGCACCGAGGATGTCGGTGAGGGTGACGTACTCGCCGTCCTTGTAGATGAGGCCCATGGCGATGCCGGCCACCGGGGCCTTGATCGGCACACCGGCGTCCATCATCGAAAGGCTGGAGGAGCACACCGAACCCATGGAGCTCGAGCCGTTGGACGCAAGGACCTCCGACACCAGGCGCAGGGTGTAGGGGAACTCCTCGAAGCTCGGGATGATCGGGAACAGGGCCCGCTCTGCGAGCGCACCGTGGCCGATCTCACGACGCTTCGGACCCCGCATGAAGCCTGTCTCACCGGTCGAGAAGGGCGGGAAGTTGTAGTGGTGCATGAACCGCTTGCGGTTGACCGGGTCGATGCCGTCGATCATCTGGTCCATGCGACCGGTACCCAGGGTGGTGAAGTTCAGCACCTGGGTCTCGCCCCGCTGGAACAGGCCCGAACCGTGCGCCGTGGGGATGACCGCCACCTCCGACGACACAGGCCTGAGGTCGCCCGTGCCACGCCCGTCGATGCGGACGCCCTCGGTGACGATGCGGGATCGCACGGCCTCCTTGGTGACCGCACGGATGGCACCGGCGATGTGGCGATCGGCATTGTCCACCTCGGCGAACTGCGGAAGCAGCTCGTCGAGGAGCTCGGCCTTGAGTGCCGACTCGGCGGCACCACGCTCGGCCTTGTCGGCAATGGTCTGGGTCTCGGCGATGCGCTCGGCACTGGCAGCCTCGACCGCAGCGAGCACCTCGGGGGTGTAGTCGCTCGTGACCTCGTAGGCCATGATCTCCGGCGCTCCCACGGCGGCCACGAGCTCCTTCTGGAGCTCGATGACCTCGCGGATGAACTGCTTGGAGAACTCCAGGCCGTCAGCCAGAACAGCCTCGTCGACCTTTGGGGCACCGGCCTCGTAGACGTCGCAGGTGGCCTCGGTGCCACCAGCCTCGACCATCATCACCGCGACGTCGCCGTCGTCCAGCAGGCGGCCGGCAACGACCATCTCGAAGGCCGACTCGCTGCCCTCCTCGTAGGTGGGATGCGGAATCCACTCGCCGGCCGCAGTCCAGGCGATGCGCACCGCACCGACCGGGCCGTCGAACGGGATGCCGGACAGCATCAGGGCCGCCGAGGCGCCGTTCAGGGCCAGCACGTCGTGGGGGTTCTCCATGTCGGCACCAACGACGGTGCCCACGATGTGGACCTCGTTGCGGAAGCCCTGCGGGAACATCGGCCGCAGCGGGCGATCGATGAGGCGACAGGTCAGGATCGCCGATTCCGGCGCCCTACCTTCACGACGGAAGAACGAGCCGGGGATCTTGCCGGCGGCGTACATCCGCTCCTCGATGTCGACCGTGAGTGGGAAGAAGTCCGCGCCCGGTCGGGGGGACTTCGCGCCGGTGGCGGTCACCAGGACCGTGGAACGGCCGATCTGGGCCAGGACGGCTCCGCCGGCGAGACCGGCCATGCGGCCCGTCTCGAACGACATTGTCTTGTCGGTCCCGCTGAATGTGCAGGAAACCGTGGTTGCTTCAGTCATGCTTCTCTCTTCTCGTAGCCCGCCCGGAACGACTCCGGACGGTTCGACGGCCGCGATCTGCGGCATGTCGGGGATGTGGACGCGTGTCGTCCGTCCCCACTCATCGTTCTGATTGTCGGTCCCGTTGGTCCGGTCCCCGACGCGACACGGACAGCCCTCCGGCTGCCCGGTGTCTGATTCGACCTATCTACGTAGCCCCAGTTTGGCGATGATCGCCCGGTAGCGCTCAACGTCGTTCTTCTTGACGTAGTCGAGCATCCGCCGGCGGCGACCCACCACCATCAACAGGCCTCGCCGACTGTGATGGTCCTTCTTGTGGACCTTCAGGTGGTCGGTGAGGTGGTTGATGCGGTCGCTCAGGAGTGCGATCTGCACCTCGGGAGAACCGGTGTCACTCTCGTGCAGCCGGTTGGACTCGATGGTGTCGCCCTTGGGGGGCAGGTTGGTCGGCATCGGAACCTCGGGTATCGGACCCAGCCTCGTGGTGCGCGATGCGCCACCGGAAGCCATACGGAGGGCCGGAGGTCTTCGATCCCGACCCTGAACGACCCCGGTCGGGTCGTCCTCGGAGTGGAAGGGTACCAGCGGGCCGGTTCGGGGCCACCCCGGGGGGCCACCCGCGGGCAGCCATCGTGGAGACCGCCACAGGGTCCGCCGCGGAGGCCACCGGATCGGGGCCGTCGGACCGCCGTAGTGTGGCGCCATGGCCGCCAGATTCACCCACCTGGCCCTCCCCTGCCGGGATCTCGACGCCACGATCGCCTGGTACGAGGCCCACACGCCGATGCGGGCCTTCCACCGCCGGTCCGACCTGGATGCCGAGGTGGCGTGGCTGGCCGAGGACGACACCTCGGTCGGCCTTGTGGTCGTGCAGTCGTTCGAGGCCAGGGCATCGGGCGAGCCACAGACCACGCTGTCGCCATTCGCCCACCTGGGATTCGACGTGGACGACCCTGCCGAGGTGGACGCTGCAGCCGAGGTGGGGCGTTCCTCGGGTTGCCTGCACTGGGAACCAGAGCGTCACCCGCCTCCGGTGGGCTACCTGTGCGCCCTCACGGATCCCGACGGCAACGTGGTCGAGTTCTCCTACGGTCAGGGCCTGTAGGCCTTGCAGGCCGAGCCTGCCAGGTGGTCCGGAACCGTTCAGCCTCCGCCGATGGCCCCCAGCAGGCGGGCCATCTCGACCGCCGCGTCGGCACAGTCGGCGCCCTTGTCGCCCCGGTCCACGTCGGCCCGCTCCATGGCCTGCTCCACGGTGTCGGTGGTCAGCACCCCGAACACCACGGGCACACCGGTGTCATGGCCGGCCCGCATGATCCCGGCAGCAGCCTCACCGGCCACGTAGTCGAAGTGCGGGGTCTCGCCCCGGATCACCGCCCCCAGGCAGACGACGGCGTCGTAGCGACCTGATTCGGCCATCGCCCGGGCGGCGAGGGGAACCTCGAAGGCACCGGCCACCCATGCCAGGTGGATGTCGTCGTCGGCCACGCCCAGGGCGGTGAGCCTGGCCCGGGTACCGGCCACGAGGCTGGTCGACACGAAGTCGTTGAAGCGGCCCGCCACGACGCCGATGTGGAGCCCGGATCCGTCCAGCGGCGCGTCGATCACGTTCACGAGGCGCTTCCCTCGCCGGCGACCCCGCCTGCCGCCTCCTCGGAAGGCAGCATGTGGCCGAGCCGCTCCCGCTTGGTCTCCAGGTACCTGACGTTCTCCGGATTGGGGGTGATGTCCAGCGCGACCCGGTCGGTGATGACCAGCCCGTAGCCCTCGAGGCCTCCGTACTTGGCCGGGTTGTTGGTCATGAGCCGCATGTGGGTGATCCCCAGGTCGGAGAGCATCTGGGCACCCACGCCGTACTCCCTGGAGTCCACCGGCAGGCCCTGCTGGAGGTTCGCGTCGACGGTGTCCAGCCCATCGTCCTGGAGCCCGTAGGCCCTCAACTTGTGGCCGATGCCGATTCCGCGCCCCTCGTGGCCCCGCAGGTAGGCGATGACCCCGACGCCCTCGGCACCGATCCGGGCCAGAGCGGCGTCGAGCTGCGACCCGCAGTCGCAGCGCAACGAGCCCAGCAGGTCACCGGTCAGGCACTCGGAGTGGACCCGCACCAGCGGGGCATCCACCGAGGCCAGATCGCCGAGCACGTAGGCCACGTGCTCGTCCTCGTCGAGGAGCGACACGTAGGCGTGGGCTGTGAACTCGCCGTACCTCGTCGGGATGCGTGCCGAGCCGAAGTGCTCCACCAGCTTCTCGTGTCGGCGGCGGTGGCGGATGAGGTCGGCGATGGTGACGAGGTGCAGTTCGTGTTCGGCGGCGAACACCTCGAGATCCGGCAGTCGGGCCATGGTCCCGTCGTCGTTCACGATCTCGCACAGCACCCCGACCGGCGGCCGATCTGCCAGGGCACACAGGTCCACGGCCGCCTCGGTGTGGCCGGCCCGCTTCAGCACACCACCGGTCCGGGCCCGTAGAGGGAAGATATGGCCCGGCCGGGCGAACTCGGTGCGCAGGCGTGCTGGGTCGGCCAGGGCGACCACGGTGGCCGACCGGTCGGAGGCCGAGATACCCGTCGACGTGCCCGCCGCCAGGTCCACCGAGACGGTGAACGCCGTCCTCATCGACTCGGTGTTGTCGACCACCATGAGCGGCAGGTCCAGGGCATCGGCCCGCTGGTCGGACATCGGGGCGCAGATCACGCCGCTGGTGTGGCGGATCATGAACGCCATCTTCTCCGGCGTCATGGCATCGGCCGCGATGATCAGGTCGCCTTCGTTCTCCCGGTCCTCGTCGTCGACCACGACCAGGAACTCGCCCCGGGCATAGGCCTCGATGGCGTCTTCGATGCTGGACAACGGCATCAACCGCTCCCGTCTGTGGTGGCAATGCGGCCGGCGGCCAGGAGGCCGGCGACGTACCTGGCGAGGACGTCGGCCTCGACGTTCACCAGGTCGCCGGTCCGGCGATCCCCGAACGTCGTGACATCGAGCGTGTGGGGGATCAGCGCCACGTCGAACGTGTCCCGGGTGACGGCCGCAACGGTCAGGCTCGTCCCGTCCAGGGTTATCGAACCCTTCTCGATGACCTGGCCGGCGAGCTCGTCGGGTAGGCGGAATGTGAGTCGACGGGACCCGTCGGACAGGGCCTCGACTGCGACCACCTCGGTGACCGTGTCCACGTGTCCCTGGACGACATGGCCACCGAACCGGCCGTTGGCGGCCAGGGGGCGTTCGAGGTTGACGGCCTCACCGGGCGCCATGGCGCCCAGCGTGGTGCGTTCGAGGGTCTCCGGAACCGCGTCCACCCCGAACCAGGCGTCCCCCCACTCCACGACGGTGAGGCAGCAGCCGTTCACGGCGATGGAGGCGCCGAGGGTGACATCGTCGAGCACGGTCGCCGCATCCACGACGAGGCGTCGGCCGCCGCCGACCTCGTCGACAGAACGGATGGTGCCGAGTTCCTCGACGATTCCCGTGAACATGTGCCCCGTGCTCTCCCAGATGTCCAACCCCGGGGCATGGAGTCGACGGGACACGACGGGACACGACGACCGCTCACGACCGCCCGACCGAGGGTCCGGTGGCCGCGGCACCATCACCGCTTCCGACGTCCTCTCCCATCCGGACTCTGACCGTCGGCCCAGGATTCCCACCTGGTCGGCCCCGGACGATGCCTCACGGCGACCATCCGGGGTTCGCGGGCTCATCGGATCACTCCGACTCACCGCCGGTCGGGACTTTCACCCAACCCCGAGGACTGTTGTTGTGGCCCAAGCGTATCCGCGCCCGGTGCCGTGGCATCCAGCCGGCGCCAGGCGCCCGGTACGGGCGCTCAGTACAGGCCCAGCAGGTGTCCCGACATGGCCAGCACGGCGGCCGACATAACCGGCCGGATCAGCCGCTCGCCGCCCTCTACGGTCACCCGTGCGCCCATGGCGCCACCGACTCCGAAGCCTGCTGCCAGGACCAGGGCCGGACCCCAGTCCACCAGCCCGCCGACGATGAACACCGGAAGGGCGGTGAGGGTCACCATCAGGATGACCACCACCTTGACGCTGTTGGCCACCACGAGGTCCAGGCCGGACCGCGACAGGGTCAGCACCAGCAGCAGGCCGATCCCGGCCTGGAAGGCCCCGGCGTAGCAGCCCACCCCGAAGAAGACGAGGGCCGCGGTCGTGCCGGACCACGGTCGGACAGCCGCGGCAACCTTCGGTGGTCGCAGGGACAGGACGAGCAGCGGCACCATCAGCACGCCGAATGCCCGCTCGAAGGACTCGGCGGGCAGCCGGGAGATGAGGATCGAGCCGGTGAGCGAACCGACGACCACCGGAATCACTACGGGCAGGACCCTCGACAGCCCCGACACGCCGAGACGCCGGAAGGTCGCCGAGGCGCTCAGGTTGGAGGCCAGGATGCCGACCCGGTTCGAGCCGTTGGCCACGTCGCCGGGAAGGCCGGCCAGGACCAGCAGGGGCACGGTCAGCATCGAACCGCCGCCTGCCATCGTGTTGACCGACCCGGCCAGCAGGCCGCCACCGACCAGCAGCAGCACGTCGGGCAGGTCCACGGTGTCGATCCCGCGTCAGCCCAGGGCAGCCCTGGTGTCCGCCACGTCGCCGTGGAGCTGGGCCACCAGGGCGTCGAGGTCGTCGAAGCGGGACTGGCCCCGCAGGCGACGGACGAAGCGCACCCGTGCCGCCTCGTCGTACAGGTCCGGGCCCCCGTCGTCGGGCCCTCCGACTTCGAGCAGGTGGGCCTCCAGCACCACGGCGCCATCCTCGTAGAACTGTGGCCGCGTCCCCAGCGAGATGGCCGCGGCATGGACCGCTCCGTCGGGTCGCTCGTACCAGCCGGCGTAGACAGCGTCCTCCGGTAGCAGGATCGAGGGATCGATCCGTACGTTGGCGGTCGGAAAGCCCATCTCCCGGCCCCTCCGGTCGCCGGCGCCGACCACCCCCCGTACCTCGTATGGCCGCCCCAGCATGGCGTTCGCCTGCTTCAGGTCACCGCGTGCCAGGGCCCGACGGATGAACGTGGACGAGACCTGTTCGTGGTCCCGGGCCGGCCTGCCGTCGAGGCCGACCAACCCCAGGCCCATCACCTCGAAGCCCAGCTCGACGCCCAGGTCCCGAAGCAACGCCACGTTGCCCAGGCGCTGGTGGCCGAAGTGGAAGTCCTCCCCCACCACGACCAGGGCGACACCCAGTCCGCCTACCAGCACCTCGCGGATGAACGACTCTGCCGACTCGGTCGCCCGCTCCGCGTCGAACGGCAGCACCATGGTCAGGTCCACGCCGGTGGTGGCCAGTTCTTCCAGCTTCTGGTCGGTGTCGGTGAGCAGCAGCGGGGCCGAACCGGGACGCACCACGCTGGCCGGGTGACGGTCGAAGGTGAGGACGGCCGAGGTGAGGCCCCGTTCGACGGCCAGCCGGCAGACCTCTGATATGACCTGCCGGTGGCCGGTGTGCACGCCGTCATAGGCGCCGATGGTCAGGGCGGTACGCGGCGAGGACGGGTCATGCTGGCTCAGTTCCCGACGGATCTCCACGCGGGTGAGGCTAGCGAGAGGCCGCCGGTAGCCCCGTCAACCGGCCAACCGGCACATTCCATCGGGGACGACGCCCCCTGCTGTCACGTCCAGCCGTCATGTCCAGCAGGTCAGGATCCTGCGGCGGCCAGCACCATCACCGGCCTGGCCCCACCCTCGTGCGGCTCGTACACGGCCAGCAGGGTGCCGTCGGGCCCGTGGACCGGCCACGGACCGTCTCCTCCCGCATCGGCGTCGAGTCCAAGGCGGTACAGCGCCAGCGGTCGACCGAAGGAGATGTCGGCCGCCGTGGCCTCGTCTACCCGGACGCCGGAGAGGTCCCGCAGGGCCTCGGACAGCGGCAGGAGGACCGGTGCTTCGACCGGATGCGCGTCGGCCAGGGTGAACGACCCGACAGCCGTGCGTCGGAGGTTCCGGAGGTGGGCGCCACCGCCGAGGGCCACACCCAGGTCGGCTGCCAGGGTACGCACGTAGGTCCCGGATGAGCACTCCACCACGGCGTCGAACACGCCCGGCTCGTCGGCAGGCGTGACGTCGAAACGGGCCACCGATACCGGTCTGGCCCTGCGTTCCACCTCGCCGCCCTCCCGGGCGATCTCGTAGAGGCGTCGGCCGTCCACCTTCACCGCGGAGACCATGGGCGGCACCTGTTCGATGTCGCCGACGAATCGCCGGGCGGCCAGGGCCACGTGGCCCGGCGTCACCGCCGACATGTCATGGACAGCGGTGACCTCACCAGAGGCGTCGAGCGTGGTGGTCTCGCTACCCAGCACCACCTGCCCGACGTACTGCTTCGGGAGGAGCGTCAGGAACCGCAGGAGGCGGGTGGCACGACCCACCCCGAGCACCAGCACGCCGGTGGCATCGGGGTCGAGCGTCCCCGAATGGCCGACCTTGCGGGTTCCCAACACCCCCCGGGCCTTGGCCACCACGTCGTGGCTGGTCCACTCGGCGGCCTTGTCGATGACCGCGATCCCGTCGGGACCGACGGGGCCGGGCGGACGGTTGGCCACGTCATTCCTCCTCGTCGGAGGGTGCCAGCCCGCGGAGGATCTCCTCTATGCGGTCAGCGGAACGGACCGTGTCGTCGACCACGAAGTCCAGCGGCGGGACCCGACGGAGGCGGGCCTGGTCGCCGATGGCACGGTGCAGGCGGGGCCTGAGCTCGAGGAGGGCCTCCAGGAGCTCGTCATCGTCGTCGACGTCGGACGTCACGAACACCCGGGCCATGCTCAGGTCACGGTCGGTCTCGACGGCAGTCACGGTCAGGAAGCCGAGGCGGTCATCGTCGATCCGCTCGACCTCCTCGGCCAGGATCCGGACCAGCAGTTCGTTCAGCCGGTCGGCCCGGTCGTAGCCGCGGGCACCGCCGGCAGGTCGGCGACCCTGCGGTGCTCCCCGTCCCATGGCCTGCCCCTAGGTGCGGGGAATCTCCCGCTCCTCGAACGTCTCGATGACGTCGCCTTCCTTGAGGTCCTGGTAGTCAGAGAGGCCTATGCCGCACTCGAAACCCGACTGGACCTCCCGCACGTCCTCCTTGAACCGTCGGAGCGAGCGGACCTCGCCCTTCCAGATGATCGCTCCCTCGCGGAGGAAGCGGACCTTGGAACCGCGGGTGATGGTTCCGTTGGTGACATAGCAACCGGCGATCTTGCCGATCCGGGGCACCGAGAAGATCTCCCGTACCTCGGCGTCACCGGTCACGACCTCCTCGAACTCCGGGGCGAGCATGCCGAGCATGGCCGCCTCGATGTCCTCGATCAGCTTGTAGATGATCTCGTAGGAGCGGATCTCGACGTTCTCCACGTCGGCCATCTCGCGGGCCTTGCGCTCCGGACGGACGTTGAAGCCGATGATGGTGGCGTTCGACGTGGCGGCCAGCTGGATGTCGTTCTCGGTTATCCGGCCGACGGCCCGGTGTACGAACGCCAGCTTGACGTCCTCGCGCTCCAACTTTCGGAGGCTCTCTGTGACCGCCTCCAGTGAACCGTTCACGTCGGCCTTGACGATCAGGTTCAGCGTCGCCGTCTCGCCCTTCTGGATCTGCGTGAAGATGTCCTCCAAGCGGGCGCCACCCGACAGGGCGTGCGCATCCCGCCCGATGTTGGCCTGACGGCGCCAGTGGCCCCGCTTGTCGGCCACCCGGCCGGCGATCTTCTCGTTCGGGGCGACGACGAAGCCCTCTCCCGCATCGGCCACGTCGGAGAGGCCGAGAACCTGCACCGGCATGGACGGGCCGGCCGACCTGACCTGCTCGCCGTTGGCGTCGACCAGGGCCCTCACCCGACCCCAGGCGGCGCCGGCCACCAGCGGATCGCCGACCTTCAGCGTGCCGCGCTGGACGAGCACCGTGGCCACGGGGCCGCGACCGACGTCCAGGAACGACTCCAGCACCACGCCCTGCGACCGACCGTTCGGATCGGCCCGGAGGTCCTCGATCTCTGCCACCACGTTCAGGTTGTCCAGGAGGTCGTCTACACCCAGGTTCTGCAGGGCTGATACCTCGACGACGACGGTGTCGCCACCCCAGGATTCCGGTACCAGGTCATGCTCGGCCAACTGGCCCAGCACCTTCTGGGGGTCGGCGTTCTCACGGTCGATCTTGTTCAGCGCCACGATGATCGGAACGTCGGCCGCCCTTGCGTGGTCGAGTGCCTCGACCGTCTGGGGCATGACCCCGTCGTCGGCGGCCACCACCAGGACGACGATGTCCGTCGAGTCGGCACCGCGCGCCCGCATGGCGGTGAAGGCCTCGTGGCCGGGAGTGTCGATGAAGGTGAGGCTCCGACCACCGTGTTCGGCCTGGTAGGCGCCGATGTGCTGGGTGATGCCACCCGCCTCGTCGTCCACGACGTTGGCGTTGCGGATCTGGTCGAGCAGCTTGGTCTTGCCGTGGTCGACGTGGCCCATCACGGTGACGATCGGTGGGCGGAGCGGTGCATCGTCGTCGTCGAGGTCGTCGACGACGTCGAGCAACTTGAGGATCTCGACCTCCTGCTCCTCGCCCGGATCCACCATGCGGATCTCGGCGCCCAGTTCGGCGGCGAACAACTCGATCATGTCGTCTGACAGCGACTGCGTGGCCGTCACCATCTCACCCTGCTGCATCAGGAAGCGGACGACGTCGGCGGCCGTGCGGTTCAGCTTGGGGCCGAGGTCCTGGGCGGTGGAGGCACGCTCCACCACCACCTCGCCCTCGGGCACCGACGCGTCATCGGGGGTATAGGCGGGAACGTCCATCGGCTGGAGTTCTTCGCGGCTGCGGCGCCGTCGCCCCTTTCGACGAGGTGGACGACGACCGCCGGGACCACCACCCGGTCGGCCCCCGGGACCACCACCCGGTCGACCGCCGGGACCGCCGCCGGGACCACCACCCGGGCGTGCGCCGGGACCACCACCCGGGCGTGCGCCACCGGCACCGGGTACGGACTCGCGCGGCCCTCCACCCATCGGTGGACGACGGCCCACGGGCGGCGGGCCGGTACGGCGACCCGGTGGGGGGCCAGTCGGCGGCGGGGTACGGCGACCACCCATGCCGGGGGGCGGGGGGATCGGCTTGCCGGACGACGACACGGGCGGGCCGGGGGGTGGCGGGATCGGCTTGCCGGAAGCGGACAACGGGGGCGTGGCACCGGGAGGCGGAAGCCGCGACGCCTCGGGGTCGACGACCCTGGCCGCCAGGTCCGGTACCGACGGACCATCGTCATGGGGTGCCGGCTCGAAGCTCGGCTGGGCGACTACAGGCTCGGGCTCAACGACCCTCCTCGGGGGCGCCGAGGAGCCGCTCGAGGAGATGACGCGCTTCGGGGCTGAGGTCTCGGGCTCGGGGGTCGGATCAGGGATGGGCGTCGACTCCGGTTCCGGCGTCAGCTCCGGTTCCGACTCCGGTTCCGGCGTCAGCTCCGGTTCCGGCTCCGGTTCCGGGTCGACCATCGACTCTGGCTCCGGTTCGAACACCGGCTCCGGTTCGAACACCGGCTCCGGTTCGAACACCGGCTCCGGCTCATCGGACGGCTTGGCCTTGGCTGGCTTGGCCTTGGCCTCCTCGGGCTGCACCTCGCGCCTCAGGCCCTCACGATCAGCCTTGCGACGTGCCCGATCGGCCTGAGCCTCCACCATGCCGGAGGAATGGCTCTTCACACCGATTCCCATGGAGGCGCAGAGGTCGAGTACCTCGCCGTTAGTCATCCCCAGTTCTCGCGCCAACTCGTAGACGCGGATGTTCTTTGGCACGGTGGTTACGACGTCCTGTTGCTAGTGGGGTTCTTGCTAGTGGAATTCTGCTCGTTCAAGGTTCGATCCCCGGTTCGACGGGGCTCGTCAGACCGTCCGGCACTGACTGAACCGCTGTCTGACGCTATCGGTTGGGGGCTCCGATCACCCGTCGAAACCAGCCCGGACGGCAGCCGCCCGGCAGGCGGCGACAGCAGCGTCGAGCTGGTCTGCGGACACCGTCCGGCGAAACGCCCGAGCCAGGTCGGCGGAGCGCAGGCCGGCGACACAGGGTCCGGACAGGTGGACCCAGGCGCCGCGACCGGGCTCCGTCCGGCCCACGACGGGCACACCGACTCCCATCGGCCATGCCAGCCGGACCAGGCCGGAGACCGGGCCGGCCGTCCGACACGCGATGCACGTCCGCTCGGGAGCAGTTCCCACAGTAGGACCGGGAAGAGACCGGGCAGGGAGACCGGACCGCCCGCGGTCGCCCTACTCCTCTTCCCCACCCTCGGTGGCCGCCTCGGTCCACTGGCCGGCGGAGACGGCAGGACCGCCCTCGGCGGGCTGCCAGACCTGTTCGCCTGTCTCGTCGTTGACGATCCACTCACCCTCGGCCCACTCGACGTCGGCGTATGCCGCCTCCTGGGCGACCTGGGTCTCGCTCTTGATGTCGACCCGCCATCCGGTCATCCGGGCGGCCAGTCGGGCATTCTGGCCCTCCTTGCCTATGGCCAGCGAGAGCTGGTAGTCGGGCACGATCACCGTGGCAGTGCCGGTCTCCTCGTCGATGAGGACCTCCTTCACCTTGGCCGGCGACAGGCCCTTCATCACGAAGTCGGCAGAATCCTCGGAGAACGGGACGATGTCGATCTTCTCACCCCGCAGCTCGTTGACGACCATCCTCACACGGGCGCCCCGGGCACCCACACAGGCACCGACCGGGTCCACATTGGGGTCGTTGGACCACACGGCGATCTTGGTGCGGTGGCCTGGCTCGCGGGCACAGGCCCTGATCTCCACGACGCCGTCGGCGATCTCCGGCACCTCGAGCTCGAACAGGCGCTTGATGAGGCCTGGATGGGTCCGGCTGACCACGATCTGCGGACCCTTTGCCGTCTTGCGGACCTCGACGATGTAGGCCTTCATCCTGGCGTTCGCCTCGGGCCGCTCGAACGGCACCTGCTCAGCCTGGGGAAGCAGGGCCTCGACCCGCCCCAGGTCCAGCAGGGTGTACCTGGCATCGGTCTGCTGGATCATGCCTGTGACGATGTCGCCCTCCCTGCCCGCGTACTCCTCGTACTTGAGGTCCCGCTCGGCCTCACGGATCCGCTGGGTCATCACCTGGCGGGCGGTCTGGGCCGCGATCCGGCCGAAGTTCTCCGGGGTGACGTCGAACTCCTCGCCGACCGGCTCCCCCTCCTCGTCGAGGTCCTGGGCCAGCACTCGGATCTCCATGGTGTCCGGATCGATGGTCACCCACGAGAACTCGTGGGCTCCGGGCGTGCGCTTGTAGGCCGACTCCAACGCATCGGCGAGTGCGGCGAACAGGAGGTCCATGGAGACCCCCCGGTCGACCGCCACGGCCTCGAGGGCCTCCATCATCTCGGGATTCATGACCCGACCTTCCTTCCCGGGGCGTCAACGCCACCCCGATCCTTCCCCTTGCGTACTGACTTGGGCTCGGGGGTCCACACGAAGACGGTGCGCGCCTTCAAGATCTCGTCGTGGCGGAGCGTGCGGCAGGAGCCGTCGGCCAGTCGGACCCCGATGCCATCTACGTCGGCCGTCTCCAGGACGCCGGAGACCCGACGGTCGCCATCGATCCCCGGGATGGTCTTGACCGCGACCTCACTGCCGACCGCCCGCTCGAAGTGGGCGGGCCGCTTCAGCGGACGCTCCAGGCCGGGGCTGGTGACCTCGAGGGTGAAGGAGCCCGGGATGGGGTCCTCATGGTCGATCGCCCGGGAGACCTCGCGGGTCACCTCGGCGATGGCCTCCATGCTGACCCCGTCCGGATGGTCGACCACCAGGCGGAGCACGCCGCCCTCGTACTCGACGTCGAGCAGCTCGACGCCGATCCGGTCACAGAGGGGGGAGGCCATCGCGTCGATCCGATCGGTCACTGCCATGGCACCTCCTCCTCTCGTTTCCACGGGCCGACGCCATCGCCGGACCCTCGCAACCTCGCGGTCGAACGCCGGTACCGAAAACAAGAGGCGTGGGCAGAGCCCACGCCTCGTCGGAATACCGGCGATTCATGCGTCGAAGAGCATACCTTCGGACCAGGGCACCGCCTAGGGGCTTGACGCGTCGCCATCCTCGGCCAGGCGCCAACTGTGGCCGTCTTCGCCGCCGGCCAGGCGCCGTCAGCCAGCGTGCCTTCGGATGAGCTCGATCCGCGTACCGGCGTCGTTGACATCCTCGCCCTGGTCGGCCAACAGCCGCAGGCGATCCCGTTCAGCCTCGCGGGCCGCCTTCTCGGTGTCGACCCGGGCCAGGGCCGCTTCGGCGCCCTCGGCGTGGATCAACTCGGCCCACTCCACCAGGGCGTCGACCATCTCGTCCTCGGCCACCACCGCCGCGTTCCGGCCCTTCACGAAAAGATGGCCACGTCGGTTTCCCGCAGCGATTCCGAGGTCGGCGTCGCGGGCCTCCCCGGGCCCGTTCACCACACAACCCATGACCGCCACCTGGAGTGGAATCTCCCGGTCGGCGAAGGCGGCCATGGCGTCGGCGGCCACGGCCACGACGTCGATCTCGGCCCGACCACAGCTGGGACAGGCGATCAGGTCGACGTTCCGGCGCTCCCGGAGGCCCATTGCCTCGAGCAGCGCCCGGCCGGCCCGGGCCTCCTCCACCGGATCGGCGGTCAGGGAGTACCTGATCGTGTCACCGATGCCCTGTGACAGCAGGGCCCCGATGCCGGCAGACGACTTGATGAGGCCCGCCGGTGGGGGGCCGGCCTCGGTGACCCCGAGGTGGAGCGGGTAGTCGGTCACCTCGGAGAGCTGCCTGTAGGCCTCGACCATGATCGGGACGCTGGAGGCCTTCACGGAGATCTTGATCAGGTCGAAGTCGACGTCGGCGAAGAACCGGATCTCGTCCAGGGCCGACTCGACCATCGCCTCGGGGGTAACCCGGCCACCGTGCTTCTCGTACAGGTCCGGATGCAATGATCCGCCGTTGACGCCGATCCGGATCGGGACGCCCCGGTCGCGTGCCTCTGTGGCCACGGCCCGGATGTGCTCGGGCTTGCGGATGTTGCCCGGGTTCAGGCGGAGGCAATGCACGCCGGCCTCGAGTGCCGCCAGGGCCATCCGGTACTGGTGGTGGATGTCGGCCACGATCGGGACCGGCGACCGGGGCACGATCCGGGCCAGTCCCTCGGCGGCCTCAATCTCGTTGCAGGTGCAACGCACGATGTCGGCACCGGCCATGGCCAGGTCGTAGATCTGCTGGAGGGTCGCCTCGTGGTCTGCCGTCCGGGTGACGGTCATCGACTGGACCGTGATCGGCGCGTCGCCGCCGACGGCCACGCTTCCGACCATCACCTGACGGGTGGGCCGGCGCTCGATCGCTGCCTTGACCTCCATGGGAATGAGGCTACCGGTGACCGGTCGACCGCTGTCGCAGACCAGCTCAGCCGAAGTCAGGCAGGTCCACGATGTCGCGGTAGAGGGCCACGACGGCCACCGCGATCAACAGGGTCACCACCGCCCAGGTGAGGGGAATCAACTTCGCAGCATCGGCGGTGTACCGACGGCCGCCCACCGACCGGATCCGCTCATATGTGGCGATGGCCACGTGGCCACCGTCGAATGGCAGGAGCGGAACCAGGTTGAAGACGCCGATGAAGACGTTGATGAGGATCAGGAACCACAGGTAGGTCGACCAGCCGTCGTCGAGCATGGCGCTTCCCAGGCGGGCCGCCCCGTAGATCGAGAGCAGGCGCTCGTCATCGGCCGGATCCGCGCCGGTCTCGACGACCGGACCCAGCCCGGATCCGCCCGCGGGCACGTCAGGGGGCGGCGCCTCCGGGGATCCGATCCCGCCCGTGAAGAACGAGGCCAGCCCATCCGGGGTGAAGAACCCGACCAGGCCATCGACGGAAAGTCCCACGAGGTCGACGAAGCGGGCCGACGCCTCGGCGGCGGCATCGACCGGTCCGAGGGTCTCCATGGGCCGATCGGGGCCCACTCCGAAGAACCCTGCGACCGTGCCGTCCACCATCAGCCGCTCACCGAGCACCATCGTGCGCTTCGACCGATCGCCCTCCCGCTCCGTGACCACGACCACCGCCTGACCCGGAAGCCCACGGACCACCCTCCCGAACTCCTCGAAGCCCGGGGTCTCCACACCGTCCACCGACACGATCCGGTCTCCCACGTGTACGTCGGCGGCCGCTGCGGCCGAGCCGGACACCACCTCGCCGACCACCCACCGCGTGGGATCTGGTCGCCCCACCGCCACGTAGACGACGAACAGAAGGGCGAGGGCCACCGCGAAGTGGGTCGCGGAGCCCGCCAGGGCGACCGCCATCCGCCTCGGGTAGGACTGTCGCCGGTAGGTCCGGTACTCCACGGCCGGGTCGACGACGTCGAGGCTGCTCATCCCGGTGATCCGCACGTAGGCGCCAGCCGGAATGGCCTTCAACCCGTAGGTGGTCTCGCCTCGGCGCACCGACCAGAGGCGGGGCCCGAACCCCAGGAAGAACTCGGTCACCTGCATGCCGGCAAGGCGCGCCACCACGAAGTGTCCGAGTTCGTGGAGCACCAGCATGACGACGAACGAGGAGACCACCACCAGGCCCGACAGGCCCCCGATGAGCCCGAAGGACACGACGGCGCCGATGAGGAGGAGCAGTCGGATGCGGTCATCGCCCGTGGTGCCCGGGCGCCCGGAAGCCCCGGGGCCGTTGAGGTCGACCGCCACCGTCAGGCCCGGGCGGTGACGAGGGCCCGGGCGGCGACTCGGGCTCTACGGTCCACGTCCAGCACGGCGTCGACGTCATCGGCCCGGTCGCCGGGCCAGGCATCCAGGGCCTCGGCCAGCAGTTCGGAGATCCCGACCCAGGACAGCGTTCCGTCCAGGAAGGCCTCGACCGCCACCTCGTTGGCGGCATTCAGCCATGCCGGAGCCGTCTCGCCCTCCCGGCCGGCGGTGAAGGCGAGGCCCAGGCATGGGAAGGCCTGCCGGTCAGGCGGCTCGAAGTCCAGTCGGTCCAACCGGGACCAGTCGATCTCCCCGTAGGACACGTCGAGGCGGTCCGGCCACGCCAACGCGTAGCCGATGCAGAGGCGCATGTCGGGATTGGACAGCTGGGCGATTGTCGCCCCGTCCGAGAAGGTCACCATGGAGTGGACGATCGACTGCGGGTGGACCACCACGTCGATCCGGTCGTAGTCGATCCCGAACAGCTCGTGCGCCTCGATCACCTCTAGGCCCTTGTTCATCAGGGTCGACGAGTCGACGGTGACCTTCTGGCCCATGGTCCAGGTGGGATGGTCCAGCGCCGCCTCCACGGTCACGGTCGCCAGCTCGTCTGCCGAACGACCGCGGAACGGCCCACCGGAAGCCGTCAGGACGATGCGGGATACCCGTTCATCCACGTCGTTGGCTCGCAGGCACTGGTGGACGGCGCAGTGCTCGCTGTCGACCGGCAGCAGTTCGGCCCCCGGGGTGGACCGGACCCGCTGGACCACCGGGCCTGCGGCGATCAGGGACTCCTTGTTGGCCAGGCCCAGGCGCTTCCCGGCGGCAAGGGTCGCCAGGGTGACCGGGAGGCCTGCGAAGCCGACCACCCCGTTGATGGCCACCTCCGCGATGACAGCGGCGTCGGCCATCGCATCCGGGCCGGCCAGGACCTCGGTGCCGTCCGGTACCCCTGCAACCACCTCGGCGGCCAGGGAGGCATCGGCGATGGCGACCACCTCAGGCCGGAACCTCGAGGCCTGCTCGATCAGCATGCCGACCGACCGTGCGGCGCCGATGGCCACCACGTCGAACTCGTCGGGTCGGTCGGCCACGACGTCGAGCGTCTGGGTCCCGATCGAGCCGGTCGACCCGAGCACGGCCACCGAGGTCGCGGGCATGGAGCGAGCCTACCGATGGGGTCTCCGCAGGCGGGAACGGGTCAGACGGCGAACAGGTCCATCAGTCTGGCGGTGTAGTACGTGGCCGGCAGGACGAACAGCAATGCGTCGAAGCGGTCCATCAGCCCGCCATGGCCGGGAAGGATCCTGCCCATGTCCTTGATGCCGAGGTCCCGCTTGATCATCGACTCGCACAGGTCGCCCGCCGGAGCGGCCAGCGCTACCACCAGGCCCAGGACGAAGGCCGAACCCAGGTCGCCGGGGTCCTGGCCGAACGGTGTGATCCGGCCCACCACGAGCATGGCCATGGCGAAGGCCGCGATCATGCCCCCGATGAGGCCCTCCATCGTCTTGTTGGGGCTCACGGCGGACAGCGGGTTCCGGCCTATCATCCCGCCGACCACGAGGCCTCCGGTGTCGTAGCCGATCGTGCACAGCACGGCGGCCAGCAGCATCCCGATCCCGTTCGGGTCGGTGAGCATGAGGCCGATGAAGGAACCGAGAAAGCCCACGTAGACGACGCCGAACAGGGTCACCGACACGTTCAGCATCGGGGCCTGGCGGTCGACGCCCGTCAGGTACCAGAACAACGTGAACAGCACCGTCAGGGCCAGGATGAGGGGCACAGCGGCTTCAAACCGCCAGTAGGCCCCCAGGTTCAGCGCAGCCACGGCGGTGATGCCGAGCAGGGAGGCCGGCTGGTAGCCGGACCGGCGGACCGCGAGGAAGAACTCGGCGGCCGCCATCACCAGCAGCAACGTGGTCAGGGCCAGCGTGGCGCCGGCGCCGATCTTGAACGCCACCAGCGCCAGGGCCCCGAGGCCCACCCCGCTGACGATGGCGAGCGGAAGGTCCCGGCCGCCACCGCGCGAACCCGTACCACCACCTGGGCGGGGCGGAGCAGGCGGCACCGGTTCGGAGGCCCGACCAGGAGGCGCTTCGTCGGCCCCGCCGGGGTCGGGCAGTGGCTCGTCGGGCGGCAGCAGCGGCGGGTCGAACTCCGCGGCACCCATGGAGCCGAGTGGACCGTCGTCGAAGAACACCGCGGCGGCCTCCACGTGGTCGCCGACCGGCTGCTGGGACTCGTGGTCCTCGGGGACATCGTCGGACCAGCGTGGCGTGCCCTCCAGTCCGGCCCACGGATCGTCGACCACGGGACCCCCGCCCGTCACGTCGCCGGTAGGTGGCTCGGTCCAGTGCGGCAGGTCGTCCCCCGGTGAGTCGCCGGCGAAGACGGAACGGCCGGGCTCGACGTCGTCGTCCGGCGAGTCCAGCCCGAGGATCCGGATGTCCTCGAACTCGTGGCCCTGCTGGCCCCTCCCCTGCTGTTCGTTCACGCTGACACCCCTATCGCCGTCGCCATCCGCCGTCGGTTCAGACCTCGAGCAGTTCGTCTTCCTTGGCCGAGCGGGCCTTGTCGATATCGGCCTCGAAACCGTGGATCATCTCGTCCAGCCGGTCGCCTGCCCACTTGATGTCGTCCTCGGACACGGAACCCTCCAACTCGTCGAGGTCCTTGCGGGCGTGCCGCCGCAATCCACGCATCCGGTTCCTTCCGTCCTCGGCCATGCCGTTCACCATGCGTACCAGATCGCGTCGGCGTTCCTCGGTCAGCTCCGGAAAGCTCAGTCGGATGCTGCGCCCGTCGTTGCCGGGCGTCAGCCCCAGGTCGGCGACCATGATCGCCTTCTCGATTACCGGCACGTTTGCCGGGTCGTGTGGCGTCACCAGGAGTTGGCGGGCCTCCGGGATGGAGAAGCTGGCAAGTTCCTGAAGGCGCATCTCGACTCCGTAGGCGTTCACCATGATCTTCTCCACCAGAGACGAGGAGGCCCGCCCGGTACGCACCGTCGAGAACTCACGCCGGACGTGCGTGACGGCTTCCGACATCGCCGCAGCGGCCTCGTCGAGGACCATCTGGATCATCTCGTCGCTCACAGCGTGCTCCGTCCGTCGTCCGGCAGGATCACCGTCGGCTCCGGATCAGGTGACCAACGTGCCGATCGACTCCCCTGCGAGGATGGACCGGACGTTACCCGAGGCCATGAGGTCGAACATGACGATCGGCATGTCGTTGTCCATGCAGAGCGTGATGGCCGTCGCATCCATTGCCTTCAGGCCCTTCTGGATCACGTCGAGGTAGGAGACCTGTTCGAGCCTGGTGGCCTCCGGATCGAGCTTCGGGTCCGCCGTGTAGATCCCGTCGGTCCCGGAGTGCGTCCCCTTGAGCACGACACCGGCCTCGATCTCGATCGCCCTGAGCGCTGCGGCCGTGTCGGTGGTGAAGAACGGGTTGCCGGTGCCACCGGCGAAGATGACCACACGGCCCTTCTCGAGGTGCCGGATGGCACGACGCCGGATGTACGGCTCGGCGATCTGGGCCATGTGGATGGCCGACTGGACCCGGGTGGGCTGCCCCAGCTGCTCCAGGGTGTCCTGGAGGGCCAGTGCGTTTATCGAGGTGGCCAGCATGCCCATGTAGTCGGCCTGGGCCCGGTCCATCCCCGCACCCGCCCCGGACATGCCACGCCAGATGTTGCCGCCTCCGACCACCACCGCTATGTCGACCGCGAACTCGGCGCGGACATCGGCTATGTCCCTGGCGATCCGGCCGACGATCTCTCCGTCGATTCCGTATCCGGCCTCGCCGGCGAAGGCCTCACCGGAGACCTTCAGGACCACGCGGTCCCAACGGGCCGGGATCCGGTCGTCGGCGGACACCTCAGGCCCCCAGGTAGGCCTGGATGAACCTCTCGATGCTGCCGCCGTTCAGCGTGTCGGCCACCGAGGTCTTGTCACCGTGGAGCCCCTGCTCCAGCAGGACGGTCTCCCGGAACCAACCGGTCAGACGGCCCTCGACGATCTTGTCCCAGGCCTGCTCGGGCTTGCCCTCGGCCCTGGTGATCTCGAGCAGGGCGGCCCGCTCGGCTTCCACCAGCTCCGCCGAAACCTCGTCACGGGTGAGGGTCGTCGGCTTGGCGAAGGCGATGTGGAGGGCCACCTGGTGGAGGGTCTCCTGGTCGACGCCGGAACCCTCGACCACGACCCCGTTCACGCCTCGGCCATCCTGGACGTGCAGGTAGGTGTCGAGAGCGTTGCCGTCAGCGACCTCGATCAGGTCGACCCGGCCCACCTCGATGTTCTCCTTGATGGAGAGTCGAAGGTCGTCGATCGCCGCGGTGCGGGCCTCGACGGCACCCACGCCCTCGGCCAGCACGGCGTTGGTCAGGTCGTCGACGAGGGACAGGAAGCCCTCGGACTTGGCCGAGAAGTCGGTCTCGCACTTGAGGTGCACGAGGGCGGCGCGACGACCGTCGGAGACGAGGCCCACGGCCCCCTCCACGTTGTCGCGGTCAGACCGGGTGGCGGCCTTGGCCAGTCCCCTCTCCCTGAGCAATTGCGATGCGGCCTCGGCGTCGCCGTCACACTCGACGAGCGCCCTCTTGGCGTCCATCATCCCGGCGCCCGTCGCGTCTCGCAGCGCCTTCACTTCCCTTGCGGTGATGTCTGCCATGGTCAGGCCTGCTCACCATCGGTGGTGACTGCTACGTCGACAGGCGCAGCAGCCTCCTCGACCCCGACAGGCGCAGCAGCCTCCTCGACCCCGACAGGCGCAGCAGCCTCCTCGACAGGCGAGGCCACGGTGGCGGCGACGCGGGCATCGCGCTCTGCGGCCTCAGCGGCCGCCGATGCACGAGCCTGTTCCTGTTCGGCGGCGCGGTCGTCGGCATCCAGCGATGGGCCCTCATCGCCGCCACTCCGGGAGTTGACGATGAATCGACCCTCCTCGATTGCGTCGGCGACCACCCGGCAGAGAAGGCGCCCGGACCGGATGGCGTCATCGTTACCGGGGATGAGGTACTGGATGACGTCCGGGTTGCAGTCGGTGTCGACCACGGCGACGATCGGAATGCCCAGCTTGTTGGCCTCGGTGACCGCGATGTGCTCCTTCACGGTGTCCAGCACGAAGATGGCGTCGGGCAGGCGCTCCATGTCCTGGATGCCTCCCAGGTTGCGCTCGAGCTTCTCCAGCTCGCGGCCCAGCATGAGGGCCTCCTTCTTCGGCATGGCCTCGAACTCGCCGGAGTCGCGCATGCGCTGGTACTCCTGCATCTTGGACACCCGCTTGGAGATCGTCTGGAAGTTGGTGAGCATGCCGCCCAGCCACCGCTGGTTCACATAGGGCATGCCACACTTCTCGGCGTAGGAGCGGATGGCGTCCTGCGCCTGGCGCTTCGTCCCGACGAAGAGCACCCTGCCGCCGTCGGCGACGAGGTCGCGTACGAACGTGTACGACGACTCGATCCGCTCGAGGGTCTGCTGGAGGTCGATGATGTAGATACCCGACCGCTCTCCGTGGATGAACCGCCTCATCCTCGGGTCCCAACGACGGGTCTGGTGTCCGAAGTGGACACCCGCCTCGAGCAGCTGCTTCATGGTCACGACGGCCATGTCGTGGTCTCCCTTCCCAACGGTTCGTCTCGCCCCCGCCTCGCGCCCGGGGGCGACCGTGGGTGGGTGGGGGTGTTCTGGTCTGGTTCGGCACACGTCGTGCCGAACCGGGGACGAAGTGTACCGCTGGGGTGGGAGATTCGGCCCCGGCGGTACCTCCCGTCGAACATGTACTACTTGCTTGGGAAGAGCCGTCTGGCGCCAAGCCCGAGCGGCTGTGGCCGAGACTACGGCGTCGGTGTAACTACTAGACGCGCCGTTCGCGTCAGTCGACGACGATCTGGCAGCTGTCGTTCTTGAGGGTGCCGTCCACGTAGATGGTGCTGCACCAGAACGACCGCCGGTCCACGAGGCCAGCGATACTGGCACCGGTCATGTTCGCTGACTTCATGTCGGCCTCCATCAGGATGGCCGCCGTCAGGTCGGTCCGGATCATATTCGCACTGGTCAGGTTGGTCCGGTAGAAGACCGCTCCCGGGGCCTTGGCGTTGCTCAGGTCGGCGCCGGCCAGGTTGGTGCTGGACAGCGTCGCGCCGGCCAGGTTCGAACCCGAGAGGTCGGCGCCGGCCAGCATCGCCCCGTTGAGAAGCGCCCCCTCGAGGTTTGCCCCCGAGAAGTCGATACCGGGCAGGATCATTCCAGCAAGGTTGGCACCTGCTAGATCAGCTCCCGCGCAGGAAGCATTGGGGGCCGGCACGCACGGTTCGACGGTCGTGGTGGGCGCCTCAGTCGTGGGCGCCTCAGTCGTGGGCGCCTCAGTCGTGGGCGCCTCAGTCGTGGGCGCCTCAGTCGTGGGCGCCTCAGAGGCGACCGTGGTCGCCGGGGCGGCCTCATCCTCGCCGCCCCCTCCACCACAGGCGCTTACCACCAGCGAGAACGCCACCGCCAACAGGAAGGGCAGCAGGCCACCGACACATCGGCTCCAACTCACCCTCCACCGGACGTGCGCCCCCATTGTCTTCGGCCCCCTCATCGCCATCACTCCTCGTCGAAGGCGACGACCATGGCCGCCATGTCCTCTGCCGTGTATTCCGTCCCATCTTCATGGGTGGCCGGAAGGCCGTCGACGTCCAAGAACTCCGTCTCGCCGTCGGCCCCCATCGAGGCCACGACCGACGAACCGTCTGTGGCAACCATCGGCTGCTCGTCACCTGGATCGAGGTTGTCGAGCGATTCTTGCATCGAGTCCTCGTCCATGGCGATGACGACACCGGTTTCGGATGTCGTCGCCACGGCGGTCCCACCGGTCGGGCTGGAAATGGCCTGCTGCGTCCCGTCGGCTGAGATCTCGACCGTCGCCGGCTCGGCGTCCGTTTCGGCACCAACCTGTGCGATCTCCATGGCAATGCCACCGGTGTCGGTGAACGTCGACTCCACCAGGGTCACCTCTCCCTCGGTGATCACCTCACCGACCGCCGGATTGATGACGGACAGCCGGGTCTCGCCGCTCGCCGAAGCGCCATCGGCTTCAGCCCCGTCGCCCTCGTCGGAAACTGCGTCGGTGCCGCCGGCTGACTCGCTCGAGGCGGTGGACTGCATGGTGAGCACCCCGTCGTTTCCCAGGGTGTGGCCGACTGCCTCTCCGCTGCTCAGGACGACCGTGGTCTGACCGCTGTTCGGGTCCTGCTGCACTCCCTGCGGAACCGGCGCCGCATCTGCCGTCCCACCATCGCCTGCATCCGTCCCCTCAGGTGCCTCGGAGGCGTAGGTGGAGGTCAGCATCCCTTCGTCGCTGACCGACTGCTGGACACTGGTGCCGTCCGAGTTATCGACCACCGTGCTGCCGTCCTCGTTCACCGTGGTCTCGGTGACCCCACCGTCCGCATCGACGAACGTCTGCGACCCGTCGGGTGCCGTCACCAACGTCTCCCCGTTAGCCATGGCCGTCGCCAACGACCCGTCCTCGAGGCGTTCCGTGGTCTGCTTCGAGCCGTCGGCGAACGTTATGTCGGTACGTCCGGTGACCGGATCCGACTCGGTGACCATCCCCTGTGGATCGGTGACGACCACGCTGCCGTCCGGGTTCTCGCGGGTGATGTAGTCGCCGCCGTCGGCAGTCGTGTAGGTCGTAGCCCCGATCTCCGGGTTGTACCGCTGCACGCCACCGTCCGACATGTTCTTCTGGACCGTGCCGTCCTCGAGCGTCGAGGTCACGGTCTGCTCGCCATTCGGCGCAACTTCGATCGCCCAACTGCCGTCCTCG
>ERZ651768.708-NODE-708-length-24813-cov-22.356121_pt1 | contig 24813 bp, 20 predicted proteins | sample MGYA00514754_ERZ651768 | MGnify/ENA metagenome assembly ERZ651768
TATAGCGATGAACCATGTGAACACCGTTAACAACACCTATTCCAATGATCAACGGAAGAATAACCAAGTTTGCAAGATTAAATGAGACCTCTAGTAAATCCATGATACCAACCGTCCAGATCGCCCCTACCACAACTGGAAGCAAAACAATTAACGTCGCGCGAACACTCCCAAACGAAATAAGAAGGTATATGAAAATGGCAATCATCGCGAAAATTCCACCTTGAAAGTACCCATCCCTCATCAAACGACTTGACTCAAACATGTGTATAGCGTTGCCTGTAACGCTAGGGTCAACCTGCCTCAACTGCCTAACAAACTCTTCCCTCTGGTCAATATCCCACACATCCACGCCAGGATATGCAATGATCAAATAAACCCCATTTTTGCTAACATACCTCTTACGTACACTTTCAGGTATTTCTGGCACCTCAATTGGAGAAATATCGATATTCTTTTTCAAATCAGCAATCTTATCTCTATAATCAGCAAAAAGATTTTCTGAAAACTTATTGAGCCTTTTTCCCATGGTTTCAGCAGATTTCTCTTCACTCTCATCTAGAAAGAGTTGTGCAAGCCTTCGTGCTTCATCAACTCCCGCCCTGTCTGCCTTACCCTGAAGTTTAAAACGGATTTTCTTCATTGTTTTCACCAAACTGGGCTGTGAAACTGAAGAAATACGTGGATTAACCTCAAGATTTTTGAAAACTGGTCTCAGTTTATTAATATATTCAATCTTTTCCTTCTGATTCTTTGGCAAGATGGAAACTATACTCTCAACACTCCCAACTGTTGAAAGTTTTTCCAACGCATGATGTTTTCTAACAGTTTCCTCTAAAGAATTAGAGAGCAAGGCAACCGACCAAGCAGAACGACTTGCTTTTTCTATCACTTTCATTTCATACTTCACTGCTTCGGTTCCGTGAGCCTGCAAATTAAGAAGATTATAATCAAACACCACTGCCCTAAAAGAAAAAAGGGATACAATAGATAAAATCGTGGAGACAAAAATGATCAAACGGTAATTTTTAAAAAAATTTTCAAGCAAAGACCCTTTAATCTCAAAACGCTTTTGCGAATATTTTGGCTTTCTTAGCTTTTCCTCCAAACTGATCAAAGCTGGCAAAACAAGGATCATTGAAATCATGCAAAAAAGAATTCCTCCTCCAGATATTTTTCCAAGCTCAACGATGCCTATAAAGTCTGTAAAAATCATACCACCGAAAGCCATAGCGGTTGTTACTGCCCCTGCAAAATTTCCACGCCCGGTACCTTGAACCGTTTTTTGTAGCGCATACAAAACATCCCCTCCAGAAATTCGTTCTTCCTTATACCTCTCCAAAATATGAATTCCAAAATCTATTCCTAAACCGATCAAAATGGTGGTAAACACGATGGTAAGAATATTTAGGTGACCCACTACAAGTGTCGCCCATCCAATCGACCAACACAAAGCGATAACAAGCGCAAATACTGCAAAGAGAGGTTTAACCACTCCCCTATAAGCGATAATAAATAACAACGCCACCCCTAAAAGGGCTATTTGAGAAGCCGTTTGGACATCCAACTGAGTTGTTGCCATTTCATCTGAGGCAATAATATCCTCGCCTGTTAGCCCCACTTCGACCCCTGGGAAAAACGTGCGCGCTTCATCAATCAACTTTCTTAACAAGCTAATGGATTCGGAAATCGCGCTAACTCCCCCGATATCCTCGTTTGGAACCATAAGGATAAACATCAATCCTTCATCCTCTGAAGCCAAATATCCTTCCTCAAGTAAAGATTTGTTGCTACCAGTAAAAAACGAACTCCAAGGAGAACGGTATAACTCACTTCCTTGCACACTCAAAATCATCTGCTTTTCAAGTTCAATCAATAGGCTGAGATCACCCGTTTCATCTTCATCACCCTTGCTATCTTCGTCTCCTAAAAATCCAGTTAAAAGTGAGTTCACCATCCCCTCGCTTATTTCAGCGTTAATACTTTCTAAAAGTTCGTTAAGTCCAGGAGATTTGTTTATTTTTCTAAGAAAGTTTTCGTGCGACTTAATTTTGATTCCAAGGTCAGTAAGCTCATCTTGGTCAATGTATAAAAGAGCTTTCTTGCTAAAGTACTCTGTGTCAATTTTATGAAGCACTGTCGAAAAAGCCTGCGGGTGTGACTTCAATTTTGTTACAAAAAAATCCACAAATTTTCTCATTTTGTCGGAGTCTTCATCGGCAACAACCACCATCATTCCATCAAAATCCTCAAATTCCTGGCGGTATTTTTCGTAAGCGTCTACGTACCCAAGGTTTTTCGCTACCAGGTCGCCTCGGTTATTTTTAAAAGAAAGTTTTTCGGCTGCTAGCCAAACAGATGAAAAGGCAGTTAGTACAGAAAATAAAATCACCGCGATGGGGCAATTATAGGCGAGGCGCTCAACTCTTAGAAAAAAACGGTCAGAAAAACCTAATCCTTCCGCAGATTCGTAATTACTCCCCTTAATCGGAGTATCCATATTCGATTTCCAGAAAAATAGAAAACTTAAAACTGAATTTTTTCGAGTAAAAAAAAGACAAAATCGGATCTACCCAACAGTAAAGACACGAACTTTACCATCTTACAGGTAACACTTCCAGCTCTCAATAATCCAAAAGAACTGAATCCAATCCTACCTGTAGAAATGGAATATCTAAGAAAAATTTTGGAAGCAATATAATTGAGGCTGAAGAAGTACTGTTTACGAAACAAACACAGACAGGAAACTCCTCATTAAAAGCGAAAACCTAAGCTCAACACATGAGAATTGAGACCGATGTTAGGAGCTCGTATGCCTGCATTTGAAACATGGAAAAGTCTGTAGTTAAAAGAATAAGCCCCTAATTCGCGAAACAACTCTACCCCTGCGCCAGCATGAAGTAAAAACTGGAACTCAGAACCTAATTCATATTCAGCAGGGGTATCATCCCAGTCCTGCATAGAAAATCCAGCACCTAATAAAATATTCGGGGCCCACTTTCTTTGCGAATTAAGAAACTTATAATTTACCATTACAGGAGAAAAGCCTATCAGATATTCATGATCCCGATGGGTCAATAGAGCTAGACCCGCTTCAACATGCCAATACAGCGCTCCCTGCAAAGGGGAATCCGGGGCGATGATCCCGGTTAAATTTTTTTGCCAGTTCGGAAATATAAACGCAAAACTGAGATCCGTTCTATCTTTTCCCGGAGGTAAATTAAAAGTATGACCGAAGCCCAGCTCCCCGCCAAAAGAAGTATTCCCCTTAGCAAATCTATCAGAGAAATTTTGAGCTCCCACAAAAACAGGGTTCGCGATAACCACAGTCACAATCCAAAAGAAAAGAATTCGACGCATACAGCCCCTTTGAGTTTAAGCTTAGTTATTGTTTTACCATGAATTACCTAAATTTTATCGGAATATTAACACAAACTCATAAGGTCTTAAAATACATTTATTTCAATTTGTTTTTACAAGAATTAAATGGTAAGGTTGGCTCCCTAGGCAAGTAAAAATCAGACATTTATCACTTTATTAAGGACTTCTCATTATGATGGGCATTGGTTTTCCAGAATTGATGATCATTTTGGTAATAATCATGATCATTTTTGGCGCCGGAAAGCTTCCAGAAATTGGTAGCGCGTTTGGCAATAGCATTAAGAATTTCAAAAAATCTATGAAAGAAGCTGAAGAAATTCAAGAAGCAACAAATCTAGAATCCACCGAAACCAGCGAAGGTTCAGACGGCTCGGAACCATCCGAGGGTGAAACCACTAAAGAACCGGCGCCAGCTGAGGACGCTAAAGAAAACTAGGGCAAATCTTTACGATCTACTACCCCCCGTACCCCCATTAAAACCTCAGTCCCTTTTTAAAATTAGAGGTTTTATAGTTCTTTATTTTAGATCGATTTTTATGCAAGTGGCATCAAAATAAAGTGAGGTGAGTTACCCTCCCCAACGCTAGAGTGGGGTGTCATACTTTTTATCTATTTTTAAACAACTTGAATGCAGTTGACTGTGTATGGGATTTTCTGACTCCACTAAAGACAAAGCAACCGAAGAACAGCTTGTGAAGGATCTGCAGGCTGGAGAAATGGGATCTTTCGAGCAATTAGCCAATCTTTACCAGGGGAAAATTTACTCTCTGAGCTTTAATCTGACCCGTAATGCAACGGATTCGCAAGATGTCACTCAGGAAGTATTACTAACTCTTTTTAGAAAGGGGCATACCTTTCAAGGGAAGTCTGCTTTTTCGAGCTGGGTGTACCGAATCACTCTCAATGCTTCGTATATGAAGCTCCGTTCTAGAAAAAGAGAGCCGAACGTTTCAATCGACGATTTACTCCCTTCGTTCAATAAAGCTGGCTTCCAGCAGGAAAAAATCCAAGACTGGTCTGAAAGCACCGAGTCTCTTCTTTTCAATAATGAAACACGAAAAGTTATTCAAAAAGCAGTTGATCTATTACCAGAGAAAGAAAAAGTCGTTTTTATACTCCGAGATGTAGAAGGTCTATCAACAGAAAAAGTGGGCAACATTCTAGAACTAACGATCCCGGCGGTAAAATCTAGATTACACAGAGCACGGTTATTTTTAAGAAAAAAATTAGCGAATTATTTTGAGGAATTTAAAACTCGCAAGGAGAGCAAATGATTTGTTGTAAAGAATGCATAGCATTATTGCACGATTATCTTGATGGAGAACTTAGCCCGGAAATCGAGGCCTCTCTTGAAGATCATTTTGCAGACTGCCCACCGTGCATTGCTTTCGTCAACACCTATAAATCTACCACGCGCCTGTGTAAAGACACCTTAAAAAGCAACGATATCCCAGACGCCGTCAAGAGTAGGTTGAAAGAGTTTGTGGACAAAAACAAGAACACTTGATGTTGTGTAGATCCATCAACACCATGTACAACCCACTTATCAACTCTGATTCAAACGGTCGTTGACAAGTTAATCAGTTTAATTATATGCTCATGGTGTCTTCGTTCTAAGGTAAGTCACAAGAGATCTTTCCATATTAGCATGAATCATTTTTTACAAGGTTCCCATCATGGTTGAAATGAAGGTCGAGGGACTCACTCTGGATCCCTTGACAAATATGCCGATTATAATTCTTAAGGATCTTTTAAGCGATAAAGCCTTACCTATTTGGGTTGGCTATTTTGAGGCAAATGCAATCGCGTTGGAAATTGAGAAAATAAACACTCCGCGTCCCATGACACACGATCTTCTCAGAAGTATGATCTCCTCTCTCCACGCAAAGGTCAAACATGTCTTGATAAATGACCTCAAAGACAATACATTTTTTGCCGTAATTTCTGTCATCCAAAATGGAAGCGATATGACTATCGATTCTCGACCCAGCGATGCAATCGCTTTGGCCTTAAGAACCAAGTCTCCAATTTTTGTTGAAGAAAAAGTCATTGAAGCCGCAAAAAAGCTAGACTTGCCTGATCCAGACAAAATACAGAATGATGAAAAACAACAATGGAAAGACTGGATTACAAGCATCAAACCGCAGGACTTTGGAAAACTTTAAATACTCCCCACCTAAATTTTGGTTTTCCCCCCCCAAAGACATCGCGTTATAATTAATAAAAAGTATAATGTTCTCCCGATCTCATTAATAAAATCAGTGACGGAAGCAAACTTTATCAATTTGAACGCATGGAATTTAACAAGACAATGGGTGGTAATAAGGTAAAAAAGATAGGCGTGTTTTGTAAACCGAAGGCACCTTCTGCAATTGACATACTAGGTAGACTCATCCCTTGGTTACGCAAACAGAACTATCATGTTTTTTTGGATACGGATACTGCAGCTATCATCAATGAAACTTCCTCTTATGAAAAACGGGAAATTTCCCAGCAAGCAGATCTTCTAATAGTACTTGGAGGCGATGGCACCCTTCTAGGCGTAGCTCGAGCCGCTCATCCCTATAACGTACCTATCCTAGCGGTAAATCTGGGCAGTTTAGGGTTTCTAGCAGAAATTTCAATAGAAGAACTTTATCCCGTTCTCGAAAATATTCTAGCTGGCAAGTTTGGAATTGAAAATCGTATGTTACTCAACGCATGTGTCTGGCGAAATGGGGAAAAAGTAGAAGACCACAACGTTCTTAACGATATAGTAATTAACAAAAGTGTTGTAGCTCGCGTCATCAATTTACAAGTTCTAGTTAATGGTCAATATATGACATCCTATAGAGCTGATGGTCTTATCATTGCGACTCCGACCGGTTCTACCGCCTATTCATTATCTGCCGGCGGACCTATCATTCACCCAAGCATGCACACTCTGGTGCTAAGCCCCATTTGTCCACTTATGTTGACGAATCGTTCGATACTAATACCAGACCAATCCAAAATACAAGTTAAACTCGCTGCGGAGTATGACGATGTAAGAATAACCTTGGACGGGCAGGATGGCTATGACATGAAAGCGGAAGATATTCTTGAAATTAAGAAAACCAAAACTACTCTTCAACTAATCCGAGGGCCAAACAAAAACTATTACCAGATACTCCGAGATAAGTTGCATTGGGGCACCCAGAGTGACGAAGGGATTTCATAAAGTCAAACCATCTTCGTCACTCATAAAACTCATTAATTAATCTGATGGGCTGAAATCAAGCGAGCACTTCCATGAATCAAAGCATAGTTACTTGCCAGAAGGCCGTTGAAATTAATTCTCCCGTAATACTTTGGAACACTGAAATGGGTTTGGCTTGCCCAAACCGGAGGGGACGCTCGGCTTGCAATCAACACAATCCAATCTTAAACAACAAACCCTCAGAATCCCCATCAGAGTATTCTATTTCAAACCTAGGCAAAGCATATGATGAATTAAAAAGCAGTGTCTACCAACTCATCATTCATTATGACGCTTGTTACTCTTCACACCATTGCCACCAAATCATGAAAGAAAGCACGTTCAAAGGGAGTCATTTTTATTTAGACCTTGACGGTACTCTCTATCAGACATGTGACCTGTATTGGAAAACCAACACTGCCCCCGCCGACGATCGAAATGGGAACGAACGAGCGATTCACGTTGAGATATCAAACCTATCATGGGAGGCTTTAAAGTCAGAATCGAACTCGAATAAAGTGTCATCAGACAAGTATCGACAAAAAAAAGACCGTTGGGAACTTTTCCTCTCTAACAAATGGAAAAAACAACTTCGAACTCCAGATTTTCGCGCTTATGCCGCTAGAGGATACGGAAAACGCGGCTACTTTAGTCGACGAATCAACGGCAAAATTGTTCGTATGTGGGATTTTACAGATGAACAATATAGAGCACTTATCAGCCTTTGCTTCGGCCTTAATAAACTATTGCCTAAAATTCGTCTACAGGTTCCATACGACAAAAAAAAGAACCGCACACCTCTTGATAGAATTTCTAATTACTCAACCTTTGAGGGAATTCTCGGACATGCCCACGTTCAACGAGGAGAGGCCGATGGTGTCTCCTGTAAATATGACCCGGGTTCAGCATTCAACTGGCCTCGTCTACGTCGAGCCCTTAATCGTAAAAAAACCTGCCCCTGATTTTTTTGACCAGCGCTCTTATCCTTGAACATTTATAATGAAGTTGACCCAACGGCTCATACTAGGGTAACTTTGGAAGTATAATCTACCAAATAAAGTAATCGCATTACCTATTCTCAGTGGATTTAGCTTTGTCTTAATTTCACGCCTGCCGTGGATAAAGTTCATTCAGGCGCATAAAAAAGTAAAAGTAACGGAAGTAACTAAAAAAAACTTTACCCAACTCAAACGCTGTTGGAATACTTGAAAAAAGCAAGATTAAAGTTATTACAACCAGCAAAAAAAGGTCACTTATGAATAAGGTCAAGAATTCTATTTTCAGGGAAGAACTTCCCGGAGAAAAAAAAAGCATTATTAATCTATTAATGACGGGGCATATCGTAACTATATCTTGCTTAGGCTATATGGCATTCTTTCTTTTTATTCAGTTAGGACAGGTCACCCGAATCGTCGACACCATTAACCCAAACCATATGACCACAGAACAAGTCAACCTACTAAAAGAGAGAGTTTCTCGAAGCGTAGGACAATGGCAAAACGAAATGATAGGACTCGCTATCATTGGTTCCATTGTTTCTATTATCGGCGGTATTTACACAATCAATATGGTCATTCGCCCACTAAACAAACTTGTCATCTTTGCAAACAAGGAAGGGCGGACAGAACCTCTACCTGAATTTAAATCAAATACCGAAATCAAACAACTTGCCACAGCCATTACTGCACTCACCACTAAACTCAATGAAACCCCTCAGAACTCAAATGACGACTAGAATTTAAAGACGTTTTCCCAGTGGATATATTTCATGAAAAAATAAACTCAGAACTCTGTAAAGAAATTAGAGACCCCCTTTAATTGCTGTCCAAACTCGAGATCTTTGACAGGAACTCCCATTTCTTCAAGCATCTTTAAATAGTAAAAGTAGTTCATTTTCCCCTTCAAACGCTGCATGGCTTGAATGACTGTCTTATCTTCATCGGTGACAGGAACCAGACTCATGCAGTATTCTGCAAGCGAAACAGCCAAACAAATATCTGCCGTCTTTTTACCACAAGATACCTTATTAGGCCGATCTAAAATAGAAGAAACCCTTGATATTTCAAGCACATTTTTTCTTCGCCTACGATCCATCTCTTCCATTTTAAGGTATTTGACACATTTTTCTCGTAGAGCCATTACTTTCTGCTGAGGCTTGGAATTCTTCCAATTATTAGCACGAAGTTTAGTCTCCCCCGGGTTAAAAATAAGAGTGTTTATTTTTGTATTGTGTGTGGATTTTCTTTTACTGTTAACCTGCCCCCTAGCCTTTTGCTCTTCATCAAGGTAGGTTTTACTAAACTCCTCATCCGTTTCTTGCCTCTCTTTCCACTTTCTGTAGCGCACATCAATACTATCCCTTGGAGTCATTGCTTGCAGTTCGTCGTAAAGTTTTTGTGCCTCTCCAAAACCAATTAAAGATTTGGCTTCTGCCATCATCAAATCATATTTTTCTTGGTCTTTTGCCCTGAGTTCAATGGCCGTAGGCTCGAATTGTTTCCAGGCATAGAAGCCTCCCCCAGCTAAAACTAAAAGTAAGATTATTGCTGCCTTGATGAGAACTTTCATAATCAATCACGCTATTACGGAGCGAACAGGGTAAGGTGAACCAGAAAAACCAATTTCTCTAACTAAATATTTAACAATATTCAACTAATGATTAAAGGTATTAAGAGTTAATTCTATCAACTCTCCAAAGCTTATCGGCTTTTTCAGGCAGGAGTTTATTTGCTAGTTTATAGGTATGATCAATATCGCCCTTAAAATTCGAAGAAACGAACTCAATGTTTAAAGTGACGAATGGAGGTGAAAACCATGGACATGCCATGTTCATCAGCGGCTTGAATAACTTCTTTGTCTCTAATAGACCCACCTGGCTGAATAATGGCTGAAACACCGCTCTTAGCTGCTGTATCAATCGAATCTCGAAAGGGGAAAAACGCATCGGAAGCCATAACACAACCTTTAAGAGGTTGGCGTGCCTTTTCTACAGCTAGTCGCGACGAATCGACTCGACTCATCTGACCCGCACCAATACCCAGTGCCTCCCCATCACGAGCATAAACGATCGCGTTTGATTTGACGTGCTTTGCCACGACCCAAGCAAACAAGAGGTCATCCATTTCTTTTACGTTAGGTTGTTTCTTGGTAACAACCTTAAGGGTGGCGGGATTATGGGAAATGGTATCCTTGTCCTGAACTAGAAGCCCACCCCCAACTCTCTTCAAATCAAAAACCCGACGTTCAACTAGCGGGGTTTCCTCTGGCATTTTCATAATACGAATATTTTTTTTACCCGAAAATAGTTTCAATGCTTCTTGGTCATAATCCGGAGCTATTACCGCTTCTATGAAATTTTTTAAAATTTCTTCTGCTGTATCAACACCTACTTTTCGATTGAATCCAATGATACCCCCAAACGCAGAAACAGGATCTGTTTCGCGAGCCTTAATAAATATTTCCCGTTGATTATCTCCCACGGCGACTCCACTGGGATTAGTATGCTTGATGACTACCGCTGATCCAGCTTCAAAATCTTTTGCTAATTGCCAAGCCGCATCCAGATCAATAATGTTGTTGAAGGAGAGCTCTTTCCCCTGAATTTTCTGAGCTGACACAATATCTTGGGAAGTTGCATCCGGATCACGGTAAAAAGCTGCTAACTGATGAGGGTTTTCCCCATATCGCAGCGTCTGAATTTTTTCAAAAGGCAACTGAAACATAGGTGTAAAGTCTTCCTTATCTTCCAACTGTCCTGATAAATACCCTGAGATCAAAGAATCATACCTTGCGGTATGACTATAAGCATCTCGACTCAAGCGCATACGGGTTTTTTGCGTGACAACTCCTCCACAGCCCTCGATTTCTTCTAGTACGGTTGAGTAATCTTTAGAGCACACTACAACCGCAACGTCATTAAAGTTTTTAGCTGCTGACCGAATCATAGCCGGTCCTCCAATATCGATATTCTCGATAGCATCGGCTAACAAACAATCCTCCCTTGCGATTGTACTTTCAAATGGGTACAGATTGATCACGACCAAATCTATAGGACTAATACCATGCTCCTCCATGGACTGCATATGCCCATTACTATCTCGCCTTCCTAAGATACCACCGTGTATCTTTGGGTGAAGAGTCTTTATACGACCGTCCATCATTTCTGGGAATCCAGTATAGTCAGAAACCTGCTTTACAGGGATCCCATGTTTGGTTAGCAACTCAGATGTTCCTCCCGTAGAAAGAATTTCCACGCCAAGCGCATGGAGTTTCTGTGCAAACTCCAAAACACCCGTCTTATCCGAAACACTAATCAATGCTCTTTTAACAGACTTCATCAACTGAGAAATTAAGGTTTGTTTTTTTGAGGCGGGGCCTTCTTTATCAAAAAATCAGGAGTAATCACGTCAATAATCTTAAGCATCCATACTGGGAAGGAACCTATTGACTCCATGAAACCGGGATCTTCCTTGCTCACACTTTGGGGTATATCTTGTCTGTTTTGGTTTTTTTCCATTTTGTCTACCGCCCGAAACACGGGCCAAAAAATTATACCGTTTAGTTTGAGTCCGCGATGTTACACCTTTTTCTAATTTTGTAAAACAAAAATGACGACAAAACTGCCAGGCGACTTCTACTCACCCTACGGCGAAGGAATTTCTCTAACAATGCAAAGGCCATGAGTGAACCTCCAATCAATCTCGCCCTTTAAATCCAGGCGCCCAAATTCTTGCTGTAGATGCAAGACACACTTATTCAACAGTGATGCTAGAAATTTTTGGTCTGTGTCGGTCCAGGCTAAAGGTAACTTAAGAAGTTCCTGTTTAAAGGACTCCACCAGAGTATTATCACATTGCCTCACTTCCTCCTTAAAAATTCCTGGCAAAAATACAATCCCAAGAAAACTTTTTGCCGCCGGTTCAGATAATGGTGCGCAAGAGATCTTCTTAAAAAGTATATAGTGTGCGAAAGCCATCGTAGTCCAAATAGTTAAGTCCACCATCTCATGTTTCCCGGGGACATCACACATTCCCAAGTATTGTTTTATGATGCGCTCGTTCAGGTCAAGGCCTTTGCGCGCAAATCTATGGTAAAATATCCATTGATCAAGAAATGACTCTGCATTTCGAACATCTTGAATTGATGTAAAATGCCTCCAGCCTAAAGATTTCTTTTCACTCACTTCGGCAACTCTCGGGAAACGATCTAAGAGTGCTGCCAATAGATCCTTATGAAACTCTGTGAACATCCACTCGAGAAAGCTTCCGTTTTCCTTGAGAAAACTTTCGGTCTTCCACTTTAGACTCATCAACTGTTGATACCCCGCCTGAAATAAAGGCATAACATGTGTATTACTAAGAAGTTTTGCTCCCTTTTCCAAGTCACCAGAAGCCCCCAACTCCAATCCAATATTTATATATCCCAGTACTTTTTGTAAAGATTCCTTGCGCATTTCCAAATCCGAAGGCTTCACCTGGTCCGCCACCATTATTTTGTTTGCCAGATATACGAGTTCCCAGCTAATTGTTTTTAGGCGGGAAGAATTGCCCAACCGCAAAATAACGTCTTTTAAAAATGGCACTGAGCCCGTAAGCAAGAGCGGATAAGTCGGAGCTATATTAAATTCCCCTTGGTTAGCAAAGTCCTCCAATTCAGGGATAGGTATTTTCAATGCACCCGGGCTCGGGTAACTGTACACTCCCATTGCCTCTTCAAAGTCAGGGATTCCCCTCTCGGCGGTTCTAATAAGCCGCCACCGATATGCCTTTTCAATCGTCTGGGTAACAGGGTACCAAATTACACCTTCAAGAATAGATGTATAAAGCGTTGGGTCGGCCGACCGCAACAGAGTGAGTAGTCTTTTTAGAGCTCCGTACTCTTCTGTTTTGAAAAAAATGTCGTAAACGCCGTCCAAACTTAAGTGTGCCATGCCCTCCACACCTTCATAGGAATTTGTCATTTCATCGTCTTTATATACTTTGATGAGCGACTGAAATAAAACCACCTTCTGGTCAAAATCTTCATTCTGCAACCATTGCAAAATACTAGAATCTTCGCATGCATCTAAAAACTCTAACCACTCCAAAGCACATTCAGGGACAAAGAGGTCCCGCTGCCACCACTCAAGGTCAAAACTGTATTGCAATTGATTCTGAGACATCATTGCAAGTACGGGGAGCGACTCCCCGATTCCTGTCTCTTTGATCATTTGATAAAGTTCTTCTGGAGGCAACCCTCTGATTACTGCCTGAGAACAGGGAGAAAGGTTTATAAAATCTTGCATTTGCGATCCCCGTAACTGCATGGCGTAACGAATCTGATCCTCTATCGACAATTTTGCGAGGGCATCCTCCACTTTATCAGGGTATTCACTAATCCATTCGACAGGGAATGGAGTTACACCACCTGAAAAATTATTCAAAACATCAGTTATATTTTTTGTGTTCATAAGGGAACCATCAAGCAAACTACGGCCATTAATCTTTAATCACTGCCAAAAACTGTAGGATTAAATACTGTCGCTTTGATTTTATCAAAAATCAAAGCATCGCGGTAATAAAGCGTAAGTTAAGCCTAGACAAATAAGAACTAGAACCTATTCTCTCGATTGAAGCATGGCTAGCGTTATCAATCTTCCAGTCTTCCCTTCTCTTCTGTAAGAATACCATCGGTGGTTTTCACACGAGGTGCACGGCCCATCGGTATAAATATTTTCCATTAATACACCCGCTTCATACCCTTCAAATCGATTTACCTTTGGTAAATCAAGAAAAAACTTATTCTCCCCTGTTTTATTAATAAATTCTGAGCAAAGCAGACTTTTTTTGACAAAAGGCAACGCGCAAGCCTCATCCAGTTCATAACAACATCCCCGAATGGCGGGTCCCATACCCACTATAAGGTCTTTGGGGTTTGACTGGTATTCACGAGACAAAGCCTCAATAGTATTAGTAAGTATACGTTTTTGGGTCCCCAGACGGCCAGCGTGTACGACGCCAACCACATGTTTAATAGGGTCATAGATGATTATGGGAACACAATCCGCCGTTAAAACCACTATCGGACAGTCTGGAATATGAGTGATGATAGCATCTGCTTCGCACGAACCTACTTCACCAACAGGAATGCCCGAATCTTTTAAAACGTAAACATGATTTCCATGAACCTGAGTCACACGAAATAAAACTTTCTTTCCTATTTCCAGCGAATTCAAAAAAAAATTTTGATGCTCAAGAAATAACTTTTCACCATCTTCCCCAGAACAGAACAAAGGTTTTCTTTCTCCGTTTATCACATAATATCTTGGACTGGTTCCATGAACCAATGAAGGTTGTTTTTTCAGGACATCAATAAAAAATAACGACGTCATAATTTTATTCAAAGAATATTCTTTAAATTAATCTTTTTTTAATTTTATTTTTACGGAAGTAGTGTTCAACAAGCCTCGCATAAAAACAATGGCACCAAGCGGTCAACCTTTACTGAAAGGACTTTTAGGGCTAACAATATAACCACACACTTAAATAAAAAAAATCCCCAGAGTTGTTTTTTTGTTTGAGCTTCTTTTTATATGAATATCCACTTGACATTAAACACGTTTAGAATAAAATATTTAAACAATGTTAGGGCGCTGAAACGAAACTTAACATTGAACAAGGAGATCTTGATGGCAACCAAGAAAAAAGCTAAGAAAAAAGCAACAAAGAAAAAAGCAACAAAGAAAAAAGCAACAAAGAAAAAAGCAACAAAGAAAAAAGCAACAAAGAAAAAAGCTAAGAAAAAAGCAACAAAGAAAAAAGCTAAGAAAAAAGCAACAAAGAAAAAAGCTAAGAAAAAAGCAAAACGGAGAAGATAGTCTAACACCAAACTGTTTTGCGGATTATAGAATCGTTTCAGCGCCCAAAAACATTTTTACCCCATCTTAAATATCCCTCCATTTTCTTTGCGAACGCAAACTAAAATCGAACCTATTGAATAACTGTGGGTTATTAGTTTATTTTACAAAACACCCCCTTTAGGTATTCCCCTTCGCTGAATATAAATGGATGATCCTTAGCGTGGCTGGTACGACTGGTTTCTTCATATCCACGCCCAGTTGACTGAATTCCTAAAAATACAGCCTTAAAAAAACTGGGGGGTTGAACATGAACTGAACAAGACGCAGCAAAAAGAATACCTCCTTTTTTAGTAACCTTAGCACCCGCCTGAGCTAGCTTCATGTACGCATTTAGAGCAACATTTGTTTGTTTTTTTCTTTTCGCAAACGCTGGTGGATCTACAATAACTAAATCATACTCCTGATTACCCAATTCTAATTCTGACAACGCATCGAACCCATCTGCTTTCATTTGACTGAATTCTTCCACTGAAAAATTTCGATTTGAAAAATGCAATCTTAAGTTTTTTCTTGATGCCGCCAACGCAACAGCATTGGAATCAATTTCTAAAACTGAACTGGCGCCCCCGGCAAAGGCATAAACTGAAAACGCTCCTGTGTAACTAAATACATTCAATACTGAACTCCCCCTTGATAACAAACGGACTTTTTGTCTATTATCTCGTTGATCAAGGTAAAAACCTGTTTTTTGTCCAGAAATTACATCCACCTCAAAATCAATTCCATTTTCTTTGAAACGAACCGGTCCTTCTACTTTGTCACCAAACAGGAGGTGTCCTTCATTATACTTTTTTGAAATTCCCTCTAATGCTGCTACTTTTCGACTCCGTCTTAAAACACAACGTTTGATAGAAAGTTTTTTTTTGAATAACGTAATTAAGGTGTCCAGATAGGGAATCCATGCGGACGTGTATAGCTTTATAACCACTGTCCCTTCATAACGATCAAGTACTAACCCGGGGAAACCATCATTCTCTCCGTTTATAACACGGTAACCGGTTGTCCCTTCACCGGACAAATTATCACGTAGTTCCAGAGCCCTGTTAAACCTTTCTTCAAAAAAACTGCTGTCTATGTCGACTGGATTGGAAGTTTGTAAGATACGCAAACGAATATCTGACTCTGGGTCGTACAAACCAATCGCGAGAAATTGGTTTTTGCTATCATACACCACCGCTAAGTCACCGGGTTTTCCTTCTACCTTTTCGTTTTGAACTTGATAATGAAATACCCAAGGATACCCCTGTCTAATTTTTTTCTCCAATGTTTTGGAAATTTTGATATGTATCATTGACTTTAGTTATTCAAAGAGCATTTTAATTTTGCGAGAAATCAATACAATATTTTAATATTGAATAGGAATATGACTCTGGCTCATTACGCTAAGAATTTTTGACTGTCGATCTGATACATGTGGTTGTGGGTTCAACACTGACCAAATTCGTGGACTAGGCAAAACTGATGCCATTAAAGCCGACTCAACAGGAGAAAGAGTTGCGGATGAATGTTTATAATATTTAAGAGAGGCGTGTTCACACCCAAACATACCATTTCCCCATTCGATAACATTTAAATAAACTTCTAAAATACGTTTCTTAGTCCATAAATTTTCGATCAAAAAAGTAAACCAAACCTCAAGAGACTTGCGAAGCCAATTACGATCTTGCCATAGGAATACATTACGTGCTGTTTGCATGGAAATGGTACTAGCTCCCACTGTTTTATCAGTCGCGAGATTAATCTTGATAGCGGCTTCAACTGCTTGCCAGTCAAACCCACTATGGTTATAAAATTTTTGATCTTCCGCGACTATGACAGCACGAACAAGGTTAGGAGAAATTTGATTCAAGGGAACCCAATGTTTCAGAAAAGTGGGGTGTGATTTGTTATAGCCTGATTCAACCCAACGAATCCATAGTAAGGGGGTGGTGGGGGGATCAACTAACCGATAAACCAAAACAGGAATTACTGTAAAAATTAGAAAAAAGATCAAAAAATCGAAAAATATTTTAATAAAATAGATTTTGATCGAGGTTTGAATGTTCTTTTTGCGAATTTTTTTTTTCACGCGAGGCATTGGCACGCTCCCTCCCCCAACACCAAAACATTTATTATATGTGCTTCTTAACCGGCCTGAACATTCTGGTCAATCTTATTTTTGCCATAAAGCGCATCATAAACACTTACTGTTTTCTTAAACTCGCCTCTTTCTTGATCAGAAATATCCCGCTGGTAGGTTTTATGATATTTAAAATCGAAGGGATTATAGACGGTATTTTTGTTACTTCGACCACGAACTTCATAATGTAGGTGAGGTGCAAAACTACGGCCCGTATTTCCAGATTTCCCGATTATCTCACCTTGTTTTACGTACTGTCCTCGTTTCACTAGGACCCGACTCAAATGAAGGTAGCGAGTTTTAATTTTTTGATTCGGGTGGTCGATCTCAATGCAATAACCGTTAGCTCTTCTATTCCAATTGGCACGACTGACACGACCATCAAAAGTTGACCGGATGAGTGTTCCAACCTCTGCTTTAAAATCTGTTCCAGCGTGGCCTCGTCTCCCTTTTCGAAAATCTCCCGGTAGGGAGACTATTTCCATATATTCATCGATTGGTGACTGTTCTTTTACAATCCGTTGAGGAATTTCTTTACCATTACGATCAAAATATCCCCCATATTTCATTCCTCGTTCCTTGTAAAAATTAGCCTCCATTGTTTTTTTCATATAACTGCTTTTATAAATTAATTGCAATATTTTGAACTGACCTTCATTATCTAATCGTTCGTAGACCACATTCAGATCGTCCCCATTGCGCATTTCTTTATTTACATCTAGAAACCAAACCAACAATCTTGCTAGATGAGCAGCTAACGAATCACATTCATCCCCTAATTTTACTTTCTGGCATATCGTATAATTTAGAGAATTTTTGACTTTTAACTTTAGGGTTTGAATATTAGGTTCATTGGATTGAATCGACGAATCAAATAAAACCGGTTCAACTTTGTAAGAAGAGGTTTCTACTAAATTAAAATTCTGGACCGACTCTTCTTCATGAATGTTTGTCTTTAACCCTGACTCCAAAGGTTGTCTTTTCAGCACAACCGGGTGTAACTCGACTGTACTCTCCTCAGTAACCTTTTTCACTTTCAACCCGACATCATATGCGCTGGCTACTGAACTCAACTCATATTGAAAAGCCAAAAAATAAATATTGAACCCCAAAGAAGTTACAAATAATAGATTGAACAACATTCTCAAAGAAAATGTCTTTCGAATATTTTTCCCATGATTTTTTACATGAAATGGTGACTGCATAGATATTGTATTCAGAGGTTGAAAATTAGTGGCGAATTAGTTTTATATTGCTCGAATTACGGTTAAAATATTGAATTGCTACAAGATATGGAGAAGTACTCTGCTAGCTTGCGTTTATAGGACATTTAGGTTATTCATATTAGCACTCCAATTACTTTACCTATCTTAGATCAATGTTATTGTTGTTTTCTTGAGGTAAAGTATCATTATTTTGCTTTATATTTTAAATAAAATCAATAATTTACATGAATCCTACTTCTCTTAGCACGGGTAGGGGGATAGAGTTTTCCCCCGAGACTATCTTTATCGATAAGTCAGTTGCTGACCATCCGCTGACCCTGAAAACTCTTCTTCAATTTCCAGACACGCCCGTCGAACGTAATATTACCGTTGATAAGGCCATTCAAATAATTAAGAAAACTTCAAGTGATGTTTTTGGTGCTGGAAAACGTAATTTGGTCCTTACTCGATTTAAAGGTTCGTTCCTAAAAAAATGCCCTGGGATTAGCCCGGGAATGGTTTGCTGTAATTATTACGTGGTTAATCTTCTTAAAAACTGCATGTACGATTGTTCCTATTGTTTTTTGCAAGATTTTCTTCAAAACAATCCGCTACTTGTTGCTTACGTTAATATCGAAGATTTATTAGATGAGCTAGAGCGAACATTCGCAGCTCACCCCGACCGGACATTTCGCGTAGGTACGGGAGAGTTAACTGATAGCCTAGCTCTGGATCAAGTTATTCCATTCTCTCAACAATTGATTCCATTTTTTAACCAGAAAAAAAATGCCGTTCTTGAACTCAAGACAAAATCAAACTGCGTGATAAACCTGCTAAACCAGAACAGCGCAGATAATGTTATAGTTTCCTGGTCGTTAAACCCACAAATAATTATAGACCAAGAAGAAAAAGGAACGCCAAACCTCGAACAAAGATTAGAGGCTGCTCGGCTGTGCGCAAACAAGGGTTATAAAATAGGAATACACCTCGATCCTATTATAATTTTCCCAGACTGGGAAAGAGCATACCATGGCATGATCGAAAAAATATTCGAGGTGCTATCGCCATCGCAAATAGAGTGGGTAAGCCTTGGCAGTTTTCGCTATCGAATGTCTCTTAAGAAAATCATTAATGAGCGTCATAATAATACTCGCCTATTTACAGGCGAACATATTTCTAGCAAAGATGGGAAGCACCGCTACCTTAGATCGCTTAGGAATGAAGCTTATAAAAACCTTCGCAGTCTATTAAAAAATTTCTCTACCGATTTAAACGTCTATCTATGTATGGAAACCAGAGAGATGTGGGAAGGAGTTACCGGGAAAATGCCGCGGGCCGATGAAACGCTAGACAAATTTTTTGACCTATAAAATCTCAGTCACAAACGCATAGGCATCACGATACTTTGGTAGTCTTTGTCACCGTTTGAGGTGATGAGACATGAGGATTTTTCGTCTTTCAGATTAAGGACAACTTCTTCGTCATCGATCACGCTTAACACATCGAGAACATATTTAGCATTAAGTCCAACTGAAACATCCTCTCCAGAATAAGAAATAGATATCTCCTCCCTAGCCTCGCCTAGCTCTGTCGTATCTGTAGTCAAAACAATATTCCCTGACTGTATATCAAAGCGAACCATTTTCGATTTTTCATCAGCCAGCAACGCAACACGCTTTAAAGCATGTTGAAACACATCGCGGTTAATCTGTACTTGCAGTTTATTATCGGAAGGAATAACTTGCTGGTAATTTGGGAATTTACCATCAATCTTTCTGGAAACAATAACCTGATCGCCTTGCATAAAGGCCAAATGATTATTTTTTGCTGAAAAAGAAAAAGTAGCCTCTTCGTCCTCAACGAGTTTCATCAACTCTGCTAAAGCCTTTTTGGGAATAAGGTAACTTCCTTTTTCACCTTTTGAACTGCCATCAAGATCCCGCCGAATTACTGCTAATCGATGCCCATCAGTTCCAACCATTTTCACTTTTCCGTTATCTTGCTCTAGCAATAAACCGTTCAGAACCTGTCGTGTTTCATCGGGAGACTGCGCAAAAAAAGTTTTTCGGATCATTTCTTTAAGTAGCTTACCGCTCAGTTCCATTAGGCTATCTTGACTAAATTCTGGAAGAGGAGGGAAGTCTTCCGAGGGCATTCCTGGTAGACGAAATTTTGATTTACCACACTTAAGTCTAATCCAATGATTATCTTCCTTGATTAGGTGAACTTCCTCTCTTGGTAGCTCACGCAGAATATCAAATAATTTTTTAGCATTAAGGGTTACCTCCCCCGCAGCAATAACATTGGCAGGATAATATCCTTTAGCCCCTATTTCTAGGTCGGTAGCCTGAATACCAATTCGATCTTTTTCTGCCGTAAGTAAAAAATGCGAAAGGATGGGCATCGCACCCTTGGTTTCTGCAATTCCCTGAACTTTTTGCACTCCATCGAGGAAAATATCTTTGTCTATCCTAACTTCCATTTGGCGGGTCTCCAAAACGTGGGGCATGCTATTGCGCTTGGTTTAGCATAATTAACCAAGCCTGTCAAAACGTAATTATACGACATGCTAACAATAATATGTAAACTTAAACCTTAATCGATACCTACCTTCATCCCAAGCAGTATACCTCTGCCTTACCCTTCTAATCTTGACTTGGTATTTATCGTGTGCTAGCTCCGTACTCCAACCCTGTAAAGAATCATGACAATTGTGATGAAGGTCGGCGCCTCTTAAAATCCAACAGAGGCAGTCGAAAAAAAACTTAGGCCCTGGATTAGAAAGTTCACGAAATTTTAAACTGGAGTGAAAAGTAGTCAATATCGTAAGTGATGAACTCCACCAAAGAATTGCTCATGTCTGCAGAATATATTCTTTCAGAAGTTAACCCTAATGTTATTCTTTGCAACGGGGTATCCCACCTTTTGAAACTGCTACTCGCAATACTCTCGATTTAAGTTGTACCCCCATGATAAAACAGGAACCCTACTCGCTGATCATAAAATATCCAAGTCTCGAGACAGATCACTGGAATTTAGCTGCCGATATGCCCCTAGGGTTCATCGCTTGCGGAGTTGCTCCCTGACTCATTTAATACCTACTCGGATAACCCGAGTCTCTCAAAATAGAAAAAATTTTTTGACCTCTGATGGAGAATCCGAAACCAGTTGCAAACTTGATGGGTCAGAGCCGAAGCTAAGTGGTCCACCTGTCTGTTTTATAAAATGGCGCTTGTCTTTCGTGACTTATTGAAAAATAATAAAAAAGAGTATATTCTGGTCTGCGACTCCCTTGATTTTATGCTGTTTAGGGACTAGCGATTCACAATACTCAACCGGTGGCCATGCCAGTGTCCCATGAGTGACTTCCATCAGTCCAACAGGATTGTCAACGAAAAATACCGACGTGAACTTTTCGACCACGTTACAAAACAGGTACGCCCTGAAAACTTTTCTAACTTCAAGACAACAGATCCGCAAAGGTTTTACTTGAATTTCAAAAACTGCGTTGTCCCCCTCATCAATACTGAAATTCAACGTCTCGAGAAAAGTCTCACCCATACAAGCGATAGCCATCTTTTACTACTAAAAATTAGCACTTTAGTCGATGCCATTATTCAGGCTGCACTTGACGCCTCCATCTGGCTTCACAATCACACACTCCAAAAAAAATTACACCCAAAAAATATACCGATCGCGATCATAGCTCGTGGTGGGTACGGTAGAGAAGAAATTTATTTCCAGTCAAATATAGATGTGCAAATCATTTTAGGCCAAGGCCAAACAGAAGAAATAAGACAAATTGTGAAGCACCTAGAATATCTTTTTGTTCATCAAAATATTTTTCAGACTTCCACTAGTACTTGTTACGCAAATACTGACTCGTTAGGACGAGAACTAGGCGAGGGCAAGATAACTGATTTATGCGCTCTTCTCGAAGGAAGGCTTATAACCGGGAACCCTGATACATATTTGGAGGCCATAAATATAGTTAAAAAAGTTTCTGTTCTACAAAAAGAAAATCTACTTAACTACTGCCACGAACATAAAAATTATTATGAAATATCAAACACCGTCTTTCGACAGGAACCCAACGTTAAAGAAGAACTAAGTAGGCTATACTGGGCCCTTGCTTTAGCTAGGTTCAAGTATGACCTGAAAAACACCAACCAGTTTGAACTTCTTGACGAACTATTAAAAAATGATCTCATAAGCGCACCTGCCTTTAAAAATATTCAGTCCTCGTTCGGATTCTTATCCAAAGTTAGACTTTTTCTACATTGCAACCAAAAAGGGTCACATCGAGATATGATGAGCTATGAAGTGAGGGAGAAAATAGCCCAGTCGATGGGATATGGAGTTAAAGAGTTTTTCCATAAATATTTTTACGAGGCTGCTTATCCCCTAAAAAAATATAGCCGTAATATTTTCTGGGAAAGTATGACGCCGGATACTCGAAAGGTAAAAAGCCTTTCCAAAAATTTTTCCGTAAATTCTCAACATCAAATCATTTTAGAAAAAGATCCCACCGCTCTATTCTCTCAAGATCCTATTAGAATTTTTAAAATATTCGCGTGGGTATCAGAGAAAAATTATTACTTATCGTATTCTATTGTTCGATCCATCGAGCACCACGTCGACCAAATGTGCCCGATCTTCATAGGCAAAGATGACCGCAAGGAGGTTCAACTATGTTTCAAGCGTGTCATTAATGGAAAATATTTTTCAAAATCATTAAGACTTTTACATGAGTTTGGATTACTGGAGAACTTTTATATTCCAGAATTTAAAAATATCTGTGGCCTTCTGCAAGATATCTATGTCCATCATTTCCCAACCGACATACATGTTCTCTCCGCTTTGGATATTTTAAATGGGTTAGAAACAGACGAAAATACTGATCCGTTTTTAAGAAGTCTTTACCATTCAATTCGAGACAAAACCACTCTCAAACTTTCTGTACTTCTTCATGACATCGGCAAGGGAGTTCGTTTACCAGGACAAAACGAAGAACTATTAGGCGCCCGTCTTGTCCCACTAATTTTGGACAACCTAGGGTACAGTAAAGATAGTCGTCGCGTAAATGATGTGTCATTTTTGGTCGAAAAGCATTTGATGATGCATGACCTCCTCCTTCTCGATCCAGAAGAAGACGATACCTATGATATGATCTGGGACCTAGTCAACCATGATATAGAGCTCCTAAAAATGCTTCTTCTACTTACTTATTCAGATAGGGGAGGCACAAAAATGAAGATGTCACTTTCCCAAATTGAACAGTTAAAAATGTTTTACCAACACACGCTGCACCATAAAAAACGACAGGCTGTTCCAGGGTCAGTTAAGGCGGACTTTCTTAAAATGGTTCGACTCCCTAGAGACATGCAGTCTCATCTCGAAGTTTATAATGAATTCTGCCGGTCAAATGAAGCGTTTGCCTGTGAACTCCTCTTCAAGCCAGCACAAAACTCAGAATTGGTTATTTGCTCAAAAGATCGCGCAAACTTGCTTTATAGTTTTTCAGCAGTCCTCGCCTTTAACAAACTGAATATTGTAGAGGCCAATATCCACACTCTACGTGACCACGTTTTTGATGTGTTTAAAATCGTTAACTCCACAGGCACTCCTATTGACTATGCTGATATTTTTACCCTTCAAAATCAGATTAAGGATGATTTAAGACGGGTTTGTGTCGACCAGGAGCCTCTGTCCCAGATCTTTAAAAATCGGTCGTTTCCCGTTTCTCATGAACAAGCCAAAGGACAAGATATCAAACTCAAAGTGAAGCTAATCGGCCGTTCAATAAAAGTGGAAACACACGACCTACACGGAACATTTATGACCCTGACAGGAATATTTTCGCAGTTTAATATGGAAATACAACGAGCTGTCTTAGACTCGCGGGAAGGAGTAGCTTCAAATATTTTTTATGTGAGGCCAAAAGATATCCGCTACATCACAGAAAACAAGGACCATTTTCTGAGCACCCTTAAACAGGCTCTGCAGGAATTGGTTGATTCAAAAAAAATTCTTCTCAAAGAATCATCCACTTCAACTATTCCCGAAAAACCAAGTTTTGCTGTCTAGTTTGGACCTAGCCATGTTTTTCTTGCGATTATTATCTTTTTTATTTTTCTTTAATACCTTAGTAGCAAGCGATGCGCTTGCAATAAGCCCTGAAGAGTTGTTTGAAAAAGCGCAGACCTTGGAAGATAATGGTTTTTTGGAAGAAGCTACAGCATCATGGGAAAAACTCAGGGCGGTAGAAAACAATCCCAATTTTGTTATCTATGCTCAGTTGAAACTGGGCACCACCTATCTAAAACTTAAACAATTCCAAAAATCAATTGACATATTAAAGGTAACCACAATGTCACACCCAGATAGTTTTGATGCTCATTTTAGTTTTGCTAACTCTTTAAGTGCATTTAAAAATTTTCCCGAAGCCATCAAATCCTATCAAAAAACCATCACCCTAAAACCAAGGGAGGGATTGAGCTATGTGGGACTTGGATTATCCCTGTTTGGGAATGGTGACTCAAAAAACGCGATCAAAACGCTTTTGAAAGCCAATAAATTGTTTAAGGAAAAGAAAAATATTTCTTGGTATCGAGACACTCGAGTCATGATCGCGCAAATAAAACACTTTGCAAAGTTTCCCCCTCACTTTTCAAATCTGTGGCTTGCTAACAACCTAAAGCTTATTCACGATACTTACGAAAAGGCTGTGTTTAACTCTAAAAATTACCTCTCCTCAATTTCTATGCATGAAAAAACCAACTTTCCTATTAAATAAAACAATTAAACTTTTGCGCAATTTTCTGGATCGCTAGCAACAACTTTCTTAACTTATGACCACTTAGTTCAAAACCCCATCAAAAACAACCATTAAAAATTTTTAACCTAAAGTTAATCATTTATTAATATTTTTTCTAGTACATTTGTATCTAGGAGTTCCTCCTCCTTTCTGAGGGGAATTTGGTTTGTGCCATTT
>ERZ651768.710-NODE-710-length-24777-cov-4.631336_pt1 | contig 24777 bp, 19 predicted proteins | sample MGYA00514754_ERZ651768 | MGnify/ENA metagenome assembly ERZ651768
AAGGAAGGAACCAATGGCAAAACACGCTAACGTCAACGCTATTGCAGCTGGGTCTGGTGGCAGCGTACTAGTCGAACGGTGCCAAGTCAGTGGCTCCCAAGACCTTAGGTCCATTCTGTTTCTCGGGTTCCTTCCCCCTGTGAACACAATGGCCCCTATTGGAACAAGACCGAATGAGCAGCCCGCCTATCCAGCCGAGTTGCTCTATTGTCCAGAAAGCAAGCTGGTACAACTCGGCTTGATCGTTGATCCAGCCGTACTCTTCCCGCCTCACTACGCCTACACGAGTGGGACAACGAGAATCTTGAGAGAAAATTTCGCCGAACTGTACCAGGAAGTAATGCAACTCTATCCAATCAGCGGTGAAGACCTGATTGTGGACGTGGGGTCAAATGACGGGACCCTGTTGTCGAACTTCCACGCAGGTGGCCACCGAGTGTTCGGAGTCGAACCAACCGATACGCACCAGATTGCGCTTGACCGCGGTATCGAGACCCTCAATTCGTTCTTTGGACCTAAGGCGGCCACCGAGGTAGTGAAGCGAAACGGGCCCTGCAAGATCGTCACTGCTACAAATGTGTTCGCTCATATTGAGCACGTTCACGAGATCGTTGAATCCATCTTAGCGATGCTAGACCACGATGGGATCTTCATCTCGGAGGTGCACTATCTGCCATCGCTCATCGAAACGCTTCAGTACGACGCCATCTATCACGAGAACCTGCGGTATTACTCACTTCAAAGCTTGAAATACTTGTTGGAGATGCATGAGTTGGAAATCATTCATGCCAAGAGAATCCCCACACATGGAGGATCGATCCGAGTTTACGCCGCAAGAAAGGGGCAGAAAGCTATACAACCCTCAGTAGCAGAGCTTCTCGCGGTGGAAAACCAGCAACTCACCTGGGAGCAGTTTATGGACTTCCGCAGCCGTGCCTCACAAAGCAAGCTCGACCTAATGGCGATGCTGAAGAAAATTCGTGGAAAAGGCGAAAAGGTTTATGGGATCGGCGCTCCTTCACGCGCCAGCACCCTAGTGAATTATGTTGGCCTCGACGATTCAAACATCGATTGTGTGATGGAGATCGAAGGCTCGTACAAAATTGGCAAAATGATGCCCGGAACACTGATCCCAGTGTTGGAAGAAACAAAACTCTTTGCCGAGCAGCCTGAATACGCGCTGTTGTTTTCTTGGCACATCGCCGACGAACTCGTGCCCAAACTTCGTGAGAAAGGATATCGGGGCAAATTCATAGTGCCGTTGCCAACCCCAACGATCGTTTGATACACAAGAAACGTCAGTCGGACTCCGGCGGTGACAAGAGAAACGGTAAACATTGCCGGCGTCGCAATACGGCCATCATGAGTGCTGCAACGTTGAGCGCATGGCTAAATTCACCGCTTAGGATCATGGAGTGAAGGTCGTCCACTGAGACTAGAACAACATCGAGTCCTTCTTCGGGAATCCAATCTACAGATGGCGGAAGGATGTTGTCGGCCAAAAAGCACCGCATTCTATTCTCGTTCCGCCCCGTATCACTGAACAACGTCCCGAGGAATTCGAACTTCGACGAGGAGGAAAAGCCTGTTTCCTCTGTCAGTTCACGTCGAGCAGCTTCCTCTGGAGTTTCGCCGTTTTCCACATGCCCAGCTGGTAGTTCGAGCGTATGTACCTCGACGGCCGGCCGGTATTGTCGGACTAGGACCACCTCGTGTTGGGCCGTTAGAGCAACAACGGACACATAGTCGAGCATGCGAAGAGAGTAGTAAGGCTCCTTCTCATCCACGATTTGCTTCGAAATTAAATCGAACCAAGCCGTTGAGTAGGCAACCGAACCTGATTCGGGCCGTTTCCCAGAAGCCACAGGATACCCTCCTCTCTCTGTGTAGAAATTCAGCTTGGGACACCTAGTCTCGACGATCAGGTGCTATCGATCCGAGTCAATCTCCGGGCTGATACGACGTGATCGGGGCACCAGAAAGAATCCGAGCGGCGCGATCTGATTCAATCCTACGAAGATTCCGTTTCGGTGTTTGAGGTCGTTGTCGATCCCGTAGGAGCTCAAAAAAAGCCAGATGGTGAAAGGGATTGCCAATAGAACAAGTTGTTGTACTTGGAAACCTCCACGGCGTATCAACAATATGAGGCCAATGAAAAGGAAGATCGTGTAGGCAGCCTCATACAGTACATGCGGAAGGCTCCAAGGTTGATAGGTCCATGGAAAGAGGAGTGCCAGACCACGGATCGGTATCTTCATGACGTACCACAGCGGGTTTGATTGGATAACCGGGATGGCTTCGGATGACATCAAATAGGAAACCTCGTCAGTCGACAGCCCTTCGCCCCACGCCCCTCCAACCAACCGGGAATAGCTGAACTGTAGTCGATCGAATTCCGCACCCCCTTTGTTGAGAAGCGTCTGGGAAGACATAGCAAGTCCCCAGGAAATATGGCCTCGAGAAAAAAGGTCCCAGTAAAAGGACGGTGGACGAGGTGGTCTGTTTTGTACTCGAACATGAATTGTCGGATCAAAGTCGGACAGGTTGACGATGCTGGTTACCTTCAAGGATGGAACGGTGGCTGGTCCATCCTTGAAGGTAACCAGCATCGTTTCGACCGGAGGAGAACTTAATACGACAATCACCGCTCCACACATCATCGCAAGTGATAGACATGCTCCTGCGAAAAGAAACCTGCGTGACAAATATCTCCGAAGAAAATCTCCGGCAAAAACCAATGTCACTGCAAGAATCACCAGTATCGCCTCTGGGCGGGTCAGGGCGAAACTAATGACTCCAATGATCATGATGGTCAGGCTCTTACGAGTCTTCTTCTGGTACCAATTGACTACAGACAAGCCAAAAAGCGGAAGCATCGCGTAGAACAAATTGTCGGGAATCCCAAACCGCGCGATCCAATAAAGTGGGGTCAGAGAGCACATCAAAAACGCTACGAGAAAAGCGTAAGCCTTGTCCCCCAGCCGTAAAGCCAAGTAGTAGGAACCTGCGATAAGACTCGCTCCCAGAATCGTATTCAATACGAGAATATGAGTCTCTACACTCCAACCAATGGGGCCTTGCAGCGAAATCAAGAGCGGGTAGAGGAGCTGAGTTGTCCTTTCCCTTATGAATTCAGGTGCCAACCCACCACCTGTTAAGACCTGCCCGAACGTAAGTTCGCCGACCCACACCCGCCCGAGCTCAACACCTGTCGCAACTACCCCATCTCCTTGAGAAACAATGCCATCTCTTAGACTGACAAAAACCCGGAGCGGAACGAATATGAGCAGAATGGAAACAACGTGGGTCAAGTTGTTACAAGCCAAGAACCCAGATCCGATACGTTGGATCCACGACGATTGTGGCAAAACGCGCATGCAGTGTCCCGACCCGAAGCCAGTCACGTTGAATTTCGTATGACGCACGAAGTTTTGGATGGTATCCCGGTCTACGTGTGCGGAGCAATTCAAGCCAGAAGTAGCTAATTGACTCGAAGATGTCTATAAGCAGCCTCGGGGGGGCGGGGACGCATTAGACTACGCTGAGAAGCCGATCCATCTCTTGGTAGGCCGATGCTTGCAGGAGGTTGTTCGGAGTACCAGAAGGGAAACCATTCTCCGTTTGGTTAAGCGCATCCAGGAAAGTTTCGGGGGAACGTGGATCGAAACGAATGCAGTAGGGAAGCAATTCCTGCGGGAGTCTCCGATACAGCCCGGGTGCACAAATTACAAATGCCTCACACGTGATGGCCTCAAGGATCTTCGTTTTGAAGCCATACCCGAAGTCGGAAGCAATCAGCGTGGCCCGGGCAGGCCCAAATAATTCGTATGGAGTCTCTACGTTGCTCCGTTGGATCCGGAGAGCCTTGAAGGCAGCGGCGTTAGGCATGCGCTTGGTTCGCGCACCACTAATAACGAATCGCCAACCAGCATTCTCATAGAGTTCCACCCCCGTTTTGCTCAGGAGACCAAAAAATCGGTTGACCCCATCCTCTATGAGAGGGCCTGGCTGAGATGAGCCGATCACAATGCCCAGTTGCTTCTTCCGGAGACCGGTCCGCGTTTCTCCGACATACTGGCGGGGCAGAAAGAAGGGGGCTGTTGTAGTTCTAGTCTTTGGCGCCAGATATCGCCAGTAGTGTTCAGTATCCCATTGGCTGATGCTCAGGACATGATCTACATGCCTGGCAACGGAAAGATCTCTTGCCCCGTACCAAGCAACGTTACTGATATTTTGCACGATCTCCGCCATGCCTCGGGTCCGTGGCGGCGACAAACAGGCCCGAACATAGTCCACCCGGTGGAGGGTTTCCGCATTGTGGGCCCGAAAGATAATCTTCGCACCAGGTGCTTTCCTCCGAAGATGTCGAAAGACCGCTCCGTAGTTGGCCTTTTCAATGAGAACATGTGTGTAAGCTGACAGATCGGCCGAGCCCAACACGGACAGAACCGTCTCCACGGTCTTATCGTGCGCCAAAAGATCAGACCTCAGGTCGCGATCTTGAAAATATTGCACTCGTCCCGCTATGTCTTTCGTGCTTCCTAGGTAGCGATGTTGTTCGGACAGGAAAGACTTCGGAACAACGTGCAGTAGGCGTACCGAGCTATTCGCCATCACGAACTCCGGAACCTGCCCTCAATCTCACTCCTTCACCGAAACGTCGCTGGCTAGACTCGCCTAGCGCCGGCGCGATCTCCTGATCCACTCCAATCGCCAGCACCATTTTGGGCCCCGGTTTCATGTAGTTCAGACAGTCCAAGACATGTCCCCGGTGGGAACCCATTAGGCCGGAACACCGTCCAGCTACTTGCCTACCAACCGGTTACTTCTCCTCTGAACGATAAATGTACGGTGTGCCATTCATGATTCCGTCGCAAACCAAGTCGAGCCCTTCGTCAATACCAGGAAGAAGCTTCTCGAGGGATTCAATCGAAACCTTGAAGGGAATCTTCTCCTCCGGTGTTGGCACGATGCTGTTGATCGGAATCATTCGGCGGAGAAAGAAGTGGTACGCATACTTACGTGCTTCTCGTACTTGTTGCTCTGTCAACCGTGATTCAGCTAGTGGCAATCCCTTGAGGACTTGCTGATATTCCTCGCGAGAAGTTACATCGATCGTCAGCCCCTTATTACGAATCCAAGCCTCTCCAGCAACGATCACCGGGATTCCCATGCTCGTCAACTCAACTCCAGTCTTCGTCCCATAGATCAGCACGCAGTTGCAGCGAAGCATCGCAGCGTAGGTGTTGATATTGCTGCCCGGAGGAATGATAAAAACGTTTGCCGGCAACTCAGAATATGCTTTGTGGATCTCATCTACGACAAACTGTCGTGACGCCTGGATACCACGGAGCTCCGCTGGGTGAACACGGACGAGAAGCTGCAGGTCAGGCTGTTGGCGAAAATATTCAACGGTCTCCAAAATCCAGTCGAGCATTCCCGGGAAGGCATTCTGCCGATAATGGAGTTGCGCATCCCACATTACGTTCGTGAGCATGCCGATGATCGGCTTGGCAATATCTACACCGGTTTCTTGAACCAAAGTATCGAGCGAATCATCCGGCGTATCATGGAAATAGATCCAGTCTTGAGATCCAAGCCAGCGCGATTCTAAGTAGTGGCTGATCTCCCGATCGTGTCGGTCCGTGAAAGTCATGTCCTTCCACGCGGATACTGGCTCGTCGAGTAGTGTGTGGTGATAGGTGTCCCCGTGTGAAAACACAAAGCACCGTTCTCTATAAGCAGTGTTCCAAGTGCTCACGTGTATGCCCCTTGCCCGGCATACTTCGCCAACCACCCCCTGTGGAACGTAAATTCCGTGATGGAAACAAGCGGCCGAAAAATCGTGATGAGAAGTCAACCGCAGCATCACTTTGGTTGTCGCCAGCGCGGCTTCAAAGTAACGCTTCAACACATCGTTCGAAAGATATTGGTTCTCCAGGGTCCCCGTGCTGTAGTAACGAAGACAACCTGCATAAGCGTGCTCGCCAACAGGGAGCCCCTCATAGCGATAGCTGGGAATCTGTTCCGGCGGAACTGATCGAACTATCTCGCAGATCTCATCATGATCAATCCGCGTCAAATATTGACTGTAGAAGTGAATCGGGAGGTCCAATTCGGAGAAAGCACTGCCGCGCTGCACGCAGACGTCACAAAGAGGTTCTCTGAAGGTCCCCGCTGAGATTGAGTCAGGGCTAACTTTCCGAAATTTTGTGTTCATACAGGCGGAGAGAGCCTTGTCACACAAAAGAATATGAACCTGGGCGCCACGCAACGTCAATGCAACCGCCAGCAGGCTCTCCAGATTGGTGCTGTTGTAGAAGGATGGAACACTGTTGGCGACCAGAATTCGCGGGCCGTTAGAAGCTCTTTGTCTTGCTGTCTTCCACAGTCCGTCCTCACGTTTGAGCAGGCTAGCCCAAGGCGGAAGAAAAGGGTCTTGTTTCACTTTAATGGGCCCACTGCTGGTGGTATTCCTGCCAGTTGCCCCGGGGAGAGGCTCGGCTTCCATCCGGCCAAATGAAGGAGCCAGCGTCGCCACCACACCAAGAGATCCTCAAGCTGCTTCATCAGCAACCACCAGGCTACGGGTTCCGTGTAGCACCCTGGGGGAAAACCGCCGGCGCGACCGATAGTGGCAGCAACGGGCATCATTGCAGCGTCATCGTAGCATCGGGGTCTTGCAGATTCACGCTAACCTCCTCACCCTATAAGGGCGACGACCCACGTCACTTCTGCCACGGACCGCTAGCGGTTATAGTCCGCTCGGGTATCTGGGCCCCCTCGCGACCACTTTCTCGCCAGGCAGGTTCCTCCGAACCTGGCGTGGACGAGCAGAAAGGTCCAGGCCCCCCGGTATGACGAATCCAGAACGAGAACCCGGTATGAACCCAATCTTGGTGGCATCGCGCAAATCTCCTGAGCGAACAAGGTTCCTCGAACGAATCGCTGCCCGGAGCGGGAGCAGCATCCTGATTGCACTGGCCGCCCTCGAGTTGAGCGTCGCTGTCACCTTCATGGCAGGGGGGGTGATTACCCGATACCACTTTTTATTGTTTGTCGCCGTCTTGCTGGCTACTTGCGTTTGCCGAGACAGGGTAGAAGTCGAGCCCCTCTGGAGGGTCGGCGCCGCCAGCTTGGTATTGAGCCTGCTAGTGATCTTCGCATCCTTCGTACTTGCGGGCTCGACGCTTGACCTGTCGCCCGACGGGCAGTCAGCTCAGATGCTCCGGATCTCCCATCTCGCCAGCGGCTGGAATCCTGTCTACGATGCCGAGTTCATCGACCAGCCAGATGGCTACATCCTAGCGGCAGCGGAAACCCGTTTCGTTGACTCGGGACTAGGCCCCCACATGGCCGCCGCCAGTGCTGTCAAGTTTCTCGGAAACATTGAATACGGCAAGGGATTCAACCTGGTTTTGATGGGCGCAGTCATGCTACTCGCGCTCGCAGCAACTCTCGGATTATCTCTCCACCTTAGGATCGCGGTGGTCTTGGCGATTGTGGCAGCCCTGAATCCTGTCTCGGTCGTACAATCACTCACCACGTACGTCGATGGTCAGGTTGGGGCGCTAATTGCTTGTCTCGTGTTCCTGACGATGATCCTCCTGCGCCGACCAACGGTATTGGCTACGACGGCGTGGGTCGCGACGCTCGCACTGCTGCCCAATGCCAAAATCACAGGCATCGCCTTTGCTCTAATCATCGGAACTAGCGCTCTGGTCTTTCTGCTTTGGAGAGGATTTTCTCCCCGCCTAGGCCTCGCTAGCTTCTTCACCGGACTCATCCTAGGCATCGGCGTGATCGGCTTCAATGGCTACGTCCTTGAGTTTGTCCGCCATGGCAGGATTCTCGGCGCTCGAGATTTGGATTTGGCAGCTAATCTCCGCTTGGTCGTTGTGACTGTCGCCCTCGCGCTGATAGCCCTGGCTGCGTACTGGCTATTCCACAAGCTTGACGCGCAAGGTCACAGCATCGACAGACCGCAGATCGTTGCTCTAGGGCTGGTTACGGCCTTCTTCGTCATTCTGCTGGTGATTGGGGGGCTTGTTGACGGGGCCCCAAGTTTTATGAAGATGGCCACCATCGTGGAATCGGACGACCCCGGGTTACTGGTACAGCCTTCGGGAAAGGTTACTCGGGCTCTCAGTTCAATTTTCTCAGAGTCTGGAGTGATGCCCGCATGTTGTGATGGCGGCACAGACCCCACTAGCTACAGAATTAAGATTCCATTCCAGGTCCGAAGTATGGAGTTCTCAAGTTTCCGACACCTCAACCCCGACCACCGGGCTGGAGGATTCGGGCCTTGGATGAGCGGTGCTTTTCTGGTTAGTTGCGTCATCCTCCTCCTTATGTGGATCCAGAAACCCAAGCGACGATCTGATCTCAGATTCTGGTTAGCTGTGATCCTGGCCACTGTGCTCTTGTTTCCGGAGCCATGGTGGGCACGGCTCGTGCCACATGCCTGGCTTATTCCGGTCCTCATCGTTGCCTACGGCTGTCAACCAACGAATGGCCGGGCGACGCAACGACTCGCACAAATCCTGCTTGTAATCGTGAGTGTCAATGCCGGGATGGTCCTATACGAGCATGCGCGTGGCCAAATCGCTATTCAATCGGCTATGAATCGAACAATGCTGGCTCTCCAGAGGCTCCCTCAGCCAGTGCCCGTCTACTTTTCGAACTTCCACGCAGCCGTCTTCCGGTTTCGTGACTATGGAGTCGAATACGTTGACACGCCGGTGTCAAACTGCCCACGGTATCTGAAGATGCTGCGCTCACCTATCAGAGTTTGTGCGGGGTCCGCCGAGGGGAACGACGCCACACCAAACAGAATCAATGTTCGTTGGATTCCCGAAATTACGAGAGACCAGCGATCCTCTGTTGAGCAGCTTCTCGGATTGGACCGTGGTCAATTCGTCGAGGATAGGACGTGGACTTACGACCTCCGTGACCCAACGCACGACAGTCTGCAGGCGATCCTTGCTAACCAATTCGTGGAAGATACCCATGGATTTTCTAGAGAGACGCTCACATCGGTGGGCCCCGACTGGCAGGAGGTACTGGCCGAGGCACAGGCAATTGACGCAAATCTCTTGGAAGCTGGCATTACGGACTTTCGAATCGTTCAGCCTGATCCCCGCGATCGGATCGAACTACTTGAGGCAAAGGTCCAGATCCTGTTAGAGGACGGCAAAATAATCCTGGAGCAAGGAGAGGAGTTGATTCGCGATCTTAGGTCGGCAGTCAGGTTTTTCGACCGAGCGGAAGACGCGAGTGCGATGGAAAACCTAAACGCCTTTACTCAGAGGGTGCTTTCGCTCATGGGCGCGGGTTCTTTGCCCACCAACATCGCGATGGAGTTAGTCAACAGTATCAGTGAGACCGGGATCCCAGTCGACAATTCCTTCGCTGGATTCTCCATCTCTCTCGATGCTAGCAACCTAAGCTACAGTGGGTTGGCTGTGAATGGCACAAACGCCTTCAATCGTCTGATCGAACCCGTGGCGGTGGTGCTAATTCCAGGGAGCCACAGGCTCACACTCACAAACGACCGTGACCCGGGGGCGGCATTCGACTTCACTGTGGAGGCTGATGGAACGCTTCAGTTTGATCCGTCCCTTGACACCCTAATAGACGGACGGGGCACCAGAGACATGGTGCTGCGTGGCACTCAGGTCAACATCGATTTCAGTGAGCTGAGTTACAGCAAACTCGACCTGCGCGGGGCAGGCAATCTCACCGGGGCGACCGGTCCGGTGTCGTTCATTCTGATGCCCGGAGGCCATGGGCTCACAATGACAACCAGCCGTGGCCCAGAGCCGGGGTTCGACTTCACTGTGGAGGCTGATGGAACGCTTCAGTTTGATCCGTCCTTTGACACCCTAATAGACGGACGGGGCACCAGGGATATGATGCTCCACGGCACTAGGATAAGCATTGATGCACGCAGCTTGACAGCCTCATTTGCCGTTGAAGGGCTCACTATCAACCCCGTTGAGCAGATTCTTGTCGCCAACTTCATGCCGGGAGCACATCGACTTCACAGTTCGGAAATAGACTTCGTTTTCACCGTCACACCAGACCTGACTGTTGATTACGGCACAGAGCTCGATGAAGATGTTTCTGGGCGTGGCACAGCCACGCTCATCGTGAATGGTCGCGAGAGCGGCAATGACCCGGTAAAAATGATAGTGGGCACGGCTCTCGGCGATGCATTAGGTGCAGCCAGAAGGTTGATCCATCTTCGGCAAGTTATTTCGAATGAGAGACTTGCCCGAGATTTCTGGTTCGCGCCAACATGCTCATACTGTTGATGTAGCCACCTCTTTGCTACGCCACCGCGGCAATGACTGCAACCAGGTCTCGAAGCAAAGAATCGTCCAGAGTTGCAACCCGAGGTCGACTTTTCCCGCGCGGTGTTGCTTGACCAAGCGGTGAACGTACTCAGCTGAAACATAGTCTTTGTAGCACGCGTTCGGTGCAAGCAGAAGATCGTTGAGCGGCTCTCGCAGCGCGCCACGGAACCAGAGCCCAAAAGGTATCCCGAAACCCATCTTTCCGCGCCTCTGTATTTTGTCGGGAATCAGGTCCCGAAAGGCCTCGCGCAGAATGACCTTGGTTCGACCACGGCTCAATTTCATCGCATCCGGTAGCCCAGCCACGAAATCGATTAGCTCCGTGTCAAGAAACGGCGACCGCGCCTCAAGCGAGTTTGCCATCGTGCATCGGTCTGTCTTCACGAGTAGGTCGTCTAGCAGGTAGGTGTTGAAATTGATGAGCAAAACCTGGTTGAGAGTCGACAGGCCTGAAATCTGGTCTCGAAATCGATTTAGGTACTGAAGTCGATCGATTGGCATTACGGATTGTAAGAATTCCGGTGCAAGCAATTCTTCAACGTCGTCGTAGAACAAACTCGTCCAGCGCGTGATCCTTTCCTCAAGAGGCAGGCTCGCCGCTGCTGCAAACCGCTGCGCCCTAGACATCCACCCGCGAGAGCTTGAACCTGTAGGGGAAATATTTGCCAACGCACGGATTAACCCACGCACGGCGGGCGGGACTTTCCCCGCGATAACCGCGGCATTGAACCGCAAATATCCTGCAAACAGTTCATCACCGCCGTCGCCCGTCAGCACTACGCTGACCTGCTCACGTGTGAGCTGCGACACGATGTAAGTAGGAATCGCCGAAGAATCTCCAAACGGCCCATCGTGGTGCCACACTAGTTTTTCGATCAAGTCGAAGGCTCCGGGTTCGACGATAAACTCGGTGTGATCGGTTTTGAAGCGATCGGCTACAAGTCGTGCGTAGGAAGTCTCGTCGTATCCAGGGCTATCTTTAAAACCAATGCTGAAAGTCTTGACGGGTTGCTCAAGGAACTGGCTCATCAGCCCCACCACAATGGTGGAGTCGACCCCGCCACTTAAAAAGGCACCAAGGGGCACGTCGGAAGTTAATCGGCATTGAACCGCTTTCTCCATCAGTCGGCGCACAGTAGCTACCGCATCAGGACGCGAAATCGGCGAAACCGCCTCCCGAGATGGGAACCGAGCCTTCCAAAAGGCCCGTGATGTCACTCGTCCATCATTTTCGACAATGAACACTGTCCCCGGCTCAAGCTGGCGGACCCCACGATAAAAAGTTCTAGGACTAGGTACGTATCCGTAGATGAAGTACGCGGGAACTGCCCCATCATCGACCACTAAGTCAAAATCGGGGTGGGCAAAGAATGCTTTAACCTCCGAGGCGAAGATGAAGCGTTTGCCTTTGTGCAAAAAAAACAAGGGTTTCTTGCCGGTACGGTCACGCGCAAGAATGAGGCGTTGATGGCGATCGTCCCAGATTGCGATTGCGAACATCCCGTCCAGCCGCTCGATACACTCTGCACCGTACTCCTCATATAAGTGGACGACGACCTCTGTGTCACTCCTAGACCGGAAAGTGTGACCTCGCTGGATCAGGTCGGTTCGAAGTTCCTCAAAGTTGTAGATCTCGCCATTGAGCATGACAAATACCGACCCGTCCTCATTCGGCAGAGGCGCGTCCGCGTTTTTGCTCAGGTCGATGATCTTCAGTCGACGAAACCCGAGACCCACCGAACCATTCGGCGACACATATAGCCCAGAAGTGTCGGGCCCACGATGAACGAGTTGATCCCGCATCTTAGCCACCACAGCACCCTCAACGGGGCCACCATCGAATCTTACTTCCCCACAGATACCACACATCAGATCCAGCCCTTCCACCAATACCAAACGAGCGCCGCAAATTCCTGCGCAAGGCCCTTGAGCTGCTCGACGCTCGCACCCCGTTCGTGGAGATAGAACTGACTTTGCGGTACCGGCGTGGGCACCACTTCTACCTCCGGTGCCTGTTTGCGCCACACGAGAACTGCGCGGCGCATATGGTAGGGCGAGCTAACTAGGAGAATGCGTCGCCAATCATGTTTCCGTAAGATCGAATGTACTTGTGTCACCTGGTCGTAGGTGTTGGCACCAGTGGTCTCGAGAAGAATCGCCGAATCTGGCACATCGAGTGAGAGTGCCAGATCACGCATGATTTCCGCCTCGCGAAACGTGAAAGAGTATCCCGACTCGAACACCATGCGCGGTGCAAAGCCACCCTGGTACAGGTCGACCGCCATTTTGACGCGCTCCTGGTATCCACCACCCGCCTGGCCAGACTCGCCAACACCGCCAGCCAGCACGACGATGGCATCCGCAGCGCCAGGCTCAGCAGTTAGCCGAAGCGGCGAAGCCAGTATCCAGGGCACCGATGTCTGAAACAGAAGTACGTAGACAAAAACAAGTGCCGAAGCCCCCGCTAGGAGACGGCCTTGAGCACGGCGGTATATTTGCCGAAACCTAACATCCCAAGGTTCCCGGCCCTTCTGCTTGGTATCCAACCTCTCCTCGATGAGCGTCATCATGTCACTGATTCGCGTGCCCCAGCTGTTCTGGCGCGCAACTTCAATTCGTCGGTGGCGCTCGCTATCCGTAGAAGGACGGATCGTATCTTGCAGCGCCGCAATGAACTGGTCAGTATCCTGCGCGACGACCACATTGTTCCCATGCTCTAAGTTAAACCGCCGTACCTCCGGCAAATCGGTTGCCACGACTGGAATCCCCATAGCCAGGTATTCGTTGAGCTTCGTTGGATATACGTTGGCGGTGTACTCACTATCCCTATAGGGAACGATCCCGACATCGAAACCCTTGATGTACATCGGGATGTCTTCATGGGCACGCTTACCCAATAGATGTATGTTGGGAAGGTCAGCTATTGCCGCTGCGTCAGCTTGCAGAGGACCGATGAGTGCGAACGATGTTTCAGGCATACGCCGCGCAACCTCCGCCAACATTTCGAAATCGATCCAACGGTGGACACCACCTACATACCCGATCACCGGTCGCCTCAACGCAGCCAGATCTTTGGGAATTTCTTGAGAGCCTTCACTGGCCTGCTCGAACTTCTTGAAGCTGACGCCGAAGGGAAATAAGTGCACGGACCGACTGAATTTCGACGCTCGTGCACGCAACTTCTCAGATGTGACAAAAACTAGATCGACATCACGGAACATTCGTTGCTCGTGTTTAGTGATGCGCCGTGCCCCTCGCGAGCTAGAAGCAAAATCGTCGATGCAGTAGTACAACGAGACAGCTGGATCGAGGCGCGGAATAATCTCTCGTACCAGCGGTGTCGGCAGAAAGGTCCAGACGACCGGACGTTTAAAGTCGGCAGCCTGCATCCAGCGCCGGAGTGCTCGAGTTATCAACCTGCGATTGATACGACGCGCAACAGCCGAGTATGGGAACGGCAGTAGAAGCGGTGAGTAAATATAGAGATTGTCCCGACTCTTCCGAAAACCCTTGGTCCCCTTCCACCAGTTCTGAATGCGCTGTCGTAGGCGAGGAATATCGTGAATGGAGGGTGCCCGCACACCAGTGTTTTCGACGAAAAGCACGCGGCTGCCGCTCGCCGCTAAGGCTGACATGATTTCTTGATGTCCCTGCCAAATGAACTGCCAGTCAATCGACGAAAAACACACGACATCTTGGCTACGCCGGATGGTTTGCTTGTTCATGGGCTCAGAAAAGTGCGGTGCCAGAGCTCAAGCATTAACAGCACCCAGAGTTGGTGGGCGTTGTCCGCCTCTCCGTCTACGTGGTTGGCAACTAAGCGATCGATCGCGCTCTGCCGCAGAAGCCCTTCTTGTGCAACCCGTGACGGCTGTAAATGATCAAACAGGAATGACCGCAAATCGTACCGCAGCCACTTCGAGATAGGTACCGCGAATCCCTGTTTGGGCCGGCGGAGATTTGCCGCGGGGACACTCTGCGCAACAGCGCGCTTAAGCAGGCTCTTCATCGTGAAGTTTCGCACTTTGTATTCGCTAGGCAATGCCGCCACGAACTCCGCAAGCTCCGTATCAAGCAACGGAGACCTAACCTCAAGAGAGTGGGCCATGCTTGTAATATCCATCTTCACGAGAAGATCGGTCGGCAAATAGAAACGCGTATCAACTGCGAGGATTGTATCGATTTCATCAAGATTCTCGGCATCTAAGAATTCACTCGGAACGATTTTCTCCTCGGCCGGAATCACATTGCTCAACGATTTCACGAGATCTTGGCTAAATACTCCTGCCCACGCCCGATACCGCTCAGATTGAGTTAGCTGGGCGGCACGAGAGAAACGCTGGGCACGCGCTCCGAGCAGTTCAGTGGATTTCCGCATGATCTTCGGCAACTTCCGCCACCGCTCAGCTAAATAATTGGCACGATGCCGCCCGTAGCCAGCAAAAATTTCATCGCCCCCGTCACCGTTCAGGGCCACTGTAACGTTCTGTCGCGTCAGCTTAGCTAGGTACCAGGATGGGATCACTGAGGAGTCTGCAAACGGCTCACCGAGATGCTGCACTAGAGAAGGTAGAACTTCGACTGCCGAAGGCTGCACGACGAACTCGTGATGCTCACAAGAAAATTTTTCCGCTACACGACGTGCGTGTTGAAGTTCGTCAAAACGAGGCTCGTCGAAACCGATTGAAAACGTCTTCACTGGTTGGTCGGAAAGCTCAGCCATGACCGCGACGACAGCACTCGAGTCAACCCCACCGCTGAGAAACACCCCCAAAGGCACCTCGCCCATGAGCCGCTTACGGACTGCCGATCCAAGGAGTGCACGGACACGCTCCACAACCTCTTCTTCCGCGATTGCCGCCTTCGGTTGAAACGAGAGCGTCCAGTAACGGCTTAAGCGTGTACCGGCTCGATCACGGATCAGCATATGCGCGGGCGGTACCTTCTTCACCCGCTGATAGATAGTCTGCGGCGCCGGAATCGCCATGTAGGCCAGATACGTACCGAGCGCCTCTATGTCAATATCGCGCGGTAATCCAGGCACGCGCAGAAGTGCCTGAAACTCAGACGCGAAGGCGATCCGCTCACCATCATCGAAGTACAAGAGTGGCTTCTTGCCAAAGCGATCCCGGCACAGCAATAAGCGTTCGTTGTGGCTATCCCAGACAGCGAGCGCAAACATGCCGTCGAGATGGCACAGAAATGAATCTCCCCACTGTTCATATGCGTGGACCACCACTTCGGTATCAGAGCGTGTGACGAACCGATGGCCTTCTTGGATGAGACGTTCCCTTAGTTCCACAAAGTTATAGATTTCGCCGTTGAAACTTGCCCAGATCGTGCCATCCTCGTTGCCGATTGGCTGATACCCACCTGCCACATCGATAATGCTAAGTCTTTGGTTCCCTAGCGCGGCCGCCACTCCTCCGCTAGGCGAGGCCGACATTGGAAAATAAACGACGCCATGGTCATCAGGCCCACGATGACGGAGCGTGTCGCACATCTCTTCCACAAGCCCCTGGGGAACGGGGCCCCCATCGAAATGGATGATGCCAGCTATACCGCACATTCGTGCACGTCGAGGAGCTCGCGATAAGCCGTGAGGTACGATTCTGCAACCTGATCGATCCCGTACCGAGCCACGGTCGTACGGCGCGCCTCGTGTCCGAGCCGCGCCTTTAATACTGGATCCGATAGAAGCTGTTGCATTGCACGCTCTAAGGCAAGCGCATCATCCGGTGGGACGAGCAGACCGTTGCGACCGTCCTCGATGACACTGTCGGTAACGTTCGTGAGTCGAGTCGCAATACAGGCTACCCCACTAGCCATCGCCTCAAGCAAAACATTCGGCAACCCTTCGCGAACTGATGGCAACACGAAAACATCGGCAGCTCGATAGAAACGTTCAATTTCATCCGTGCTTTCAATGAAGCGAATGTGGCCGTCTAGTTCAAGGTCCATAGCCTGGTTTCGAATACCTTTGGCGAGGGTCTCATCAACTTCGTAATAGGAAGACTTGGTGGCACCGACCAGTAATAGCGTCGTCTCAAGAGCTGTCGATCGTTCGACATTCGCCCATGCCTCGAACAGGAGATGGGGACGTTTCTCCTGGGAAAAGAAGCCGACAAATAGCACGATGGGACTTCGCTTTGGGATCGACAATTCTTGTCGCAGTGTGTTGTGATCGTCATTAGTAGATGAATAGAAGCGCTGGAGATCCACACCATTGGGAATCACCCGAAGTTGGCTTAGCGGTAAACCAGCAGCCTCGTGAAGATCTCGGAACCGCGGGCTGACAGCAAAGAATACAGCCGCCCGTGTGAAACACCAGTAGGCAAATTTGCCCCTACCCTTGATTGAAACTGGGTCATCATGCCCAATTGACGTGAGTTTAATCACAATCTGTTTCCGGGCGATTAATGCCAACCAGATCAATAGAATCGACTTTTGAGAGAAGCCATGAAGATGGACTATCGAGGATCGCCGCCACACGCGGATGAATGCAAGCGTGAAACGTCCAATGGCAGAGGCTCTTGACCACCAACTAGAGGGGTCGATGAATACTCGCTGAACCCCTACACCATCTTGGACGTCCGCCGTCGGCAGTGAGCGATCAGCAGTCGTTGTTAGGACCGTAAAGTCCACCATGCCCCGCAGTCGCTGCACTAGTGCGCGGCACTGAAGACCAGCGCCACTCAACTCCGGATAGTAGGCACCGGTCACCATTAGTACGGCTGGTCGGGAAGTCTTCATCCATTCCAATTGGCGCTTATGGCATGTCGGGTTCGAGTCGGTCCGAGACATCCGCCTGCAGGATACTACGCCCATTGACCACCTGGCTGCTTATTAACCCATTGGAACAACCCGCAGGTTCAACTGCTGCCGGCTCAAAGGGGTTTTCTACTGGCTGAACAAGCTGTTGATCAGCTCGTTCCTTAGTCTCGGCCAGAACCGCTGGGCTTCCATGCGCATAAAGCTAAGATCTACTTCGCCGAGCAGCTGGAAATGCTCGTGATAGGGGGCACCATCGACGACGATGCCCTCTCCAACCCTCCGGATGATCGACGCGTCGGCCCGCAGGTCTTCAATTGTGGCCAGTTCGCCTGACAACTTACGGAACGCGATTCGATTATTCACGTCAAAGACGACGAGGCGACCATCAAGTTGAACAACGGTCAACTGGATCAATTTACGGCTCGGATCCTTCCCAAGCGCCAGGGCTGTCGCCGGCATGTCGTCATAGCTTGCCAACACAGCGAGAGCTTCCGCTCGTTGATCAATGGCTCCGTATCGGCGCACGAATATGTACAACACGTGATCATCGACAATTGGCAAGCCCGGAGGAACCGGATGAACATTGACGTTCACCCATTCGTACATTCGAAGTAACCGCTGCTCCGGTGTCCCCCCGATTCCTGTAATTTCCCTCATTAAACGACGCATTTCGAGATCTCGACTAACAAATGCGACGGCCTTTTCAAACAGAGTTAGCCGCTTAACCGTTACCCGATAATCGATTCCTATAGAGGTGGTCACCGGCCAGCGAGCGACAATCACCAGGGAAGTGACGATCGCCATGATGGCAAGGAGTTGAATCGCCCGTCGACGTCCAACCCGCAAGCTTCGAAACGCTGAGTTAATAACTTCAAACACGGATAGACGCACCGCGCAATGCCCCGAAAGCCAACCAAATGAAGCGGAAGTTCATAACATCAACGTTCGGGCTATTAACCAACACAGCGATGAGACCGGCGGCCAAGGCTAAAGCGACGTCAGCCTGAGGCCCACCTGCCATAACCACCCCGTACGCAAGTCGAAGCATGGCAAACCAAAGCATCACGAGGGCCACGGTGCCAATGATCCCCGTTTCTGCCATTCGTCCAAGCCAGGTGGAATGTGGATCGTGCTCGCGATATTCAGGAGGGATGCGCCCCTCGCTAGCGGCCCGGCGCGTTTCATCATGAAATGATCCCAGCCCAATACCTCGCAAGGGCTTCTGAAGGAACGCGTCCCAGGCGATCTCCTTAAGCACCCAATAACCCATCAAATTGTAAGTCAGCTCTAAACTAATTTGGGGGGCACCAACTTTTTCGTCATGGAATGCATAGGGGTAAGCGGGCGATTCCAGGGTCATGTCGTGGGAGGTAGCGACTTGCAGATCACGGACCGCCACAACCAGGAGCATATTAACCACGATGAACAAAGCTACGGTCCCGATCACGGCCCCAGCGATTAGTCTCGGGTGGCGATTATTCCATGCTCGCGCGAGGCTGAAGGTCGCCGCTGCCACGAGACCAACGATGCCATGACCAGCGGTGAAGATGGCGGCGATAATAATCATGGCAAGCCCTATCCCCCAATAACGCCGATGGGAAACAGCGTCAGACCGAAGCAACTGTAGGATGCCGAGGGGCGTGGCGAACGCGAGGAAGTTCACCAAATACTCAGGTGATGGGAAAGCACCATAAAGTCGATAGAACTGCCCGATATAAGGCAATGGCATCACCACCCCTAAAAGTGGCACGGCCATCCCTGAAACGTAGTAAACAGCCACTGCTAGCACGCAGATTGTAGCCACCACGGCAGCAACGCCTGCCATCCAACGCGACATGCGCTCCAGGGAAACACTCTTGGCAGTAAGCATCACCATTACCGCGTATAGCAGCGCAAGATAACCCTGTTTCGCAAACTGGACCAAATCCTGCTGCAGCCCGGTTGTCCCGAGCAACGAAAGTAACGATGAAGCCAAATACACGAGGACGACAACGTCGAATCTAGCCAGTTGAAAGGACGGCCGCGTAGCGATCGTGCAGAGGAGCAACGCCGGGAAGAGAACATCCACCCACTGGATATTAAAAGGCAGGCCTGACCAACTCACAGGCAACAGACAAATATAGGCAAGCAACAAGGCGATCGCCGCCCGATCGACTCGTGTCGACTGTATCTCTTTCAAATTGTTCACTTTACAGCCTTTACCACCAAGTTAAGCATCACAGGACCGATTGTTGGCCCGAAACGATCTACATACCGGAGCAAAGGCCAGGAAGCAGATATAAGTGGGGGGAAAAGATGGAATCCGGACATCGCAACGATTCGAACCTGTCCCTTACTGAGACCACGGCGCAACTCCCACCACCAGAGCCAGTTCTCAAGCCCTTCATAAGGTCGCAGCTTGAAAATCGCGGCGAACGTGGCAGAAGGCCGCCAAAACTTGTTTGGAACCGTGATTACCAGACTGCCACCTTCCTTCAAGATTCGACACATCTCCGCCAATGCCCGGAGAGGCTCTCGCGTGTGCTCAATACACTCTGAGGACACCACGATGTCAAACGCACCATCAGGGAATGGTAAACGACACGCATCGGCCGCTACCAATGACGCATCACACTTCTCACGAGTCTTTGCCAACAACCTGACACCAATATCCAACGCCGTGACATGAGCACCATGGGATACGGCACGCTTAGCAAACCATCCCGTGCCACAGCCTACGTCGAGGAGCTTCCGACCAGCTAGAACGTCACTAGCTAGCATCTCATCGAACACAATCTCTAAGCGGCGCTCCAAATCATACCGATTAACTACTTCATCAAATCGGTCGGCGATCGTATCGTAGAACCGTTCCTTGTCCCCTCCGCTATTCACGACCATTCTAACGAGACGCCGGTGGCCACTGTCGGTTTTCGCACGTAACTTTTAATCCCTCTTCAAGCGCCACTGCCGGCTCCCATCTCAGTTCGGAACGGGCCCGCCGGATATCAGCCACCGACGAGTGAACTTCGGAAGAGCGCTTCCCTGAAATGCTCCAGACAGGAGACTTTCCGAGCAATCGAGCAACCATTGTCACGAGGTCTGAGATGCATGTTCCCCGACCACTACCAATATTGATCACTCGAAAATTCCTATCTTGCGACACCACAGCGGCCGCGAACGCTGACGCCACGTCCTGGACGAAAACAAAGTCGCGGATCGCTTTAGGCATTTTTAGTTTGAACGGCTTATCGGCGGCGATTGAATCCACCACATGAGGAATGAGAAACGGGGGACGTTGCCCGGGGCCATAGACGTTGAACAGACGCAGAACCGTGCACGGGATTCCATGTCGGGTATAAGCCACACGGCAAGACTGTTCAGCACGAAGCTTGCTTGTAGCATAGGCACTTACCGGCCCGGTCGCAGCTTCCTCATCCTGGTACTCCTCAGCACCCGAAGAATAAACTCCCGCAGTGGAAGCAAGAATGAACTTTGCATTATGCATTCGGCAATATTCAAGAATCGCCTCTGTTTCACCAACGTCAGACCGTTCGTCCACTGTGAGTTCGGCATGCCGGGCGGAAGCAGCCAGATGGATAACAATGTCGGCAGGTTCAGCAGACAGGGCAAGTGATTCAGGTGGTCCTGTCCATCCAGCCACATTAATCCCCGTCTGCTTCAGTTGGTCGACAACGGCGCAACCAATGAATCCCTCTGCCCCGGTGACGATTACTCGGCTCACTGCGTTGCGGTGTCTACAGCAAGTCTCCATAAAGGCGATTCAGGAGACTCGAACAGGGCAAGGTACTCCCGATACCAGTCGATCGTTTGCCTCAGTCCAGTATCCAGGTCAACGGCTGGGGTCCAACCAAGCATGTCTCTTACGTGTGCGTTGTCGGCACACATACGCATAATTTCGCCGTCCCGATCCGCGAGCCCACCGACACGTACTGAGGAATCGGACCCACTAAGGTCTCGGATCTTGTGAACAAGGTCAAGAATCGAGATCTCTTCCCCAGAGCCCACGTTCAACGTCTCTCCTTCAACCCCGGAAGCCGTACCAGCAAGGAGGAAAGCATCAACCAGGTTCTCGACGAAATTGAAGTCTCGCGTCTGCGTCGCACTCGTGGTGATCACCTCCCGTTGCTGAAGGCACGTGATGATCGTCTCGGCTATTACAGCTCGGGCACTCTGATATGGACCGTAGGCGTTGAAGGGCCGAATAATCACCACGGGCCGACCAAATGAACGCCATTTCAGTCTTGCATAAAGTTCTCCACCGTACTTACCGATCGCATATGGAGACAGTGGTGCTGGCATGGAGCCTTCTTGGAACGGCACCTCGGTTTGAAATCCATAAACTTCCGACGTTGACACGTAAACAAACCGGTCGTATCCCTCGTACGCCTCTAGCAAGTTCACCGAACCTTTTTCGTTCGAATCGACCGCTTCTGTAATGTGAAGGAAGCTGTCCCCGACGTGGTTGTAGGCTGCGAGGTGGTAAACGATTTCGGGCGCAAGTTCCTGGACCTGTTTCAGCGAGTCTGGATTACGCAGGTCGGCTTCGATCACCTCAATGTCGCGCCAGATTGATGCCAGCCTGACGTTGTCGATAACCGAGTTGTATTTCACCTGAACACTGACCTTGGCACCTTCGGCAAGAAGTCGCCTTACTAGATGCGAGCCTATGAACCCGGCGCCACCCGTCACAAGTACACGCTTGCCATGCAGAGTCATCAGGCTTTGTCCTCCGTTTGCGTGAAGAACTCTGTCATGTCCACCTCGGCGCGGTTGAGATCCTCCCTCGTATTGAAGGTAATCTGTGGACCGGTGTACCTGTGGGTGCGAACCTGCCGGAGCTGAATCAGATCCCGAATCAGTTTAACCAGGCCTTCACCATCTGGCGCCCGCAACAGTTTGGCATCCACCGAGTCAAGCACAGAGCGCTCCATCAACATATGACCAACGAAAAAAGGTTGCTCTGGCTTTTCACGAAACGACATTAGCCACTCGTTGTCATCAGTTTCAACAAGGCCAAATGGGCTCTGGACAAACGCTGTTGAGAGACTCAAAGCAGCCCCGCTAGAGTTGTGCTGGAGGAGCATGTTGTCCAGGTCCGCATTGATCAGTGTGTCGCCATACGTGATCCACGCACGTTGCTCAAACAAGTTCCTGGCTCGATATAAACGCTCGAGTATGCTCGCCTCCTCGCCAGCATTTGACCACTCAAGACTGGCTCCCTGGAAGTGATGCTTGCAGAAGTCGATAATCATTTCGCCCCGGTGTCCAATACAAAGCACGAATTCCCGGTATCCCTTGCCCACATAGTTTTCGACAATGTGTTGCAGACAAGGCTTACCCCCTAAAGGTAAAAGCGTCTTTGGAATCCGCTCGCCCAGTGGCCCAAGGCGCGTACCCTTGCCACCACACAGAATGATCGTTTTCACCTTGGTTCCCGCTCCGACACCGACGCTGCACGAACTATGAACTCTGGACGCCCTTTTGTCTGCTCAAAGATCCGGCCCACATACTCGCCTAACATCCCGATGGCGATAAGCTGGATGCCGGAAAGAAACAGTATGGAAACTACAAGGGTTGCCCAACCCGGCGGCAACGGAACGCTCATGCCCGCATAATTGAGCAGTCCCATCACGACCATCGCAATACCGTAGACAAACGACATTGATGCGACGATAAAACCGAGGCCAAGCGACCAACGGAGCGGCAAAAGCGAGAACGATATGATCCCGTCGACCGCGAACGACACCAGCGCCCTGAATGGGAACTTCGACTCACCCGCATGCCGCGGCAATGGATCATACTCGAGACCTGTCTGGCGGAACCCAACCCACTCAACCAGCCCTCGTAAGAATTTTCGGGCCTCGGGCATTCTCAGGAACACCTCAAAGACTTTACGGTCAAGTAGGCGAAAGTCGGATTGCCCGAATGATAGATGTAGCCCAGACCACTTTGACATCAACCAATAGAACAACTTGACCTGCCGTAGCCGCATGCCATGAACCGGGTATCGTCGCTTCCGGGTGAAGACAACCTCGAAACCCTCCTGCCACAAGCGAACCATTTCAGGCAATAGTGCAGAGGGATGTTGGAGGTCAGCATCCATGGTAATTACTGCCTCTCCCTGCGCATGGCTGATACCCGCGAGGAGCGCGCCCTGATGCCCGAAGTTGCGGCTGAGTGACACGAACTCGACCCTTGGATCCGTCTCGCTCAAGCGCTTGATGATACTCAGCGACGCATCGGTGCTGCCGTTGTCGACAAAAATCAACTCAAACGCCAATCCCGTTGTCTCGAGAGCTCGGGTCACCTCCGCGTGAAGCATCTCAAGGTTCTCAGCTTCGTTGAAAACAGGAAACGCGACAGACACGAGAGGGCTCGAAATTGTCGCAGACATCTCGCTCACCGTGAGTCCTCCGTCTGCCGTGTAGGTTTGATTCCCATTACCATCCAGCCTCGCTCCGCTGCCACTCTCACCTGCTGGAGCCCAGCGCCCGCGAAGAATGCCGCTGAGCTCTCGCGACTATACCTATACTCCACTGGGGCCGAGAAACGATCGTACAAGTCACCGACAAGGCTAAAGGGTCCAGTGCCATGGCGGAAGGGCAGGTTCTCAGACAGCGGCGCGAGTTTAGCGTAGCGCCGACCCAGCATGGCTGGCAGCGTGAAGACCGTAAACACGACGGGTGAAGCAAGACGGCACAAATTGTACAGGAGCCAATGTGGCAATCTTGTTGTCAACGCCCGTGCTGTGTTCGCAATCGCCAACGACCAGCGGAGCAAAGCACTACGCTCACTGAAATCCTCGTATAGATACGCGACTATCGGCGCGCCTGACTTTGCCACCCGGGCCACCTCTTCCAGCCCGAGCTCCGGGGCGCCTAGATGGTGCAGCACACCATACGAATACGCGAGATCGAAAGTACCGGCGGCAAACGGTAACCGGCAAAGGTCAGCCTGAACAACGTGCGCGTTCGCCTGTCCCTTCGTCCGCGCGTACGAGACTCGGCAGCCGCCCTCGCTCATATCCACGCCAATTACTTCTACGCCATCGCGCTGTGCCTGGTTGGCCAGATCGACACCGTCTCCACAGCCTGCATCAAGAACGAGCCCGCTCGGAATGTCGAATGAAAGGCTCCGCGCCATCTTCTGAAAATGGTACGACGACGGATCGTACACTTCGGCGCCTGGGATTGATTGCGACCATAGGTAGCCAAAACTCGCAGCGGTTCGCGGCCTCGTGGCGTCCGGGGAAGAATTGATGTACATGCGCGGCACACCACCGCTGACCGTGTAGGTCGCGCTGCATCGCGTACAAACAAGTCGGCCTTCCATCACATCTTCGGGTCTATCTCCCGAATCAGCGGTGGCTGCCCCCATGTCTTTCAAATCGAGTGTAGAGAGGCAGTCCAAACAGCGGAGATACTTAAGGAGTTTAAGTTTCATCGTGTAGCAGCCACTTTGCCTCGACTTCCTTCCCTGGGAAAGACGCCCGCGGAGAGGCAGTTAGTCCACAAGGCGAGTCTAATTGGCCTGGCGAGTCAACGCCCGCCTAAAAACACACTGGTTACGACAGCGCAATCTCTCGTTCGATCAGATCACAAATGATGTGGAGTACCGTACGGTGGAGTTCCTGGATCCGCGGTGT
>ERZ651768.711-NODE-711-length-24775-cov-11.095514_pt1 | contig 24775 bp, 23 predicted proteins | sample MGYA00514754_ERZ651768 | MGnify/ENA metagenome assembly ERZ651768
CCACCACGACTACGGCGCCAACCACCACCGCCACACCAACCACCACCGCCGCGGCACCAACCACCACCGCCACACCAACCACCACGACTACGGCGCCAACCACCACGGCGACAACGACCACCACAGTGGCACCGCCCTCGACCATGGCGGTGCCCACGACCTCCCAGCCTCCGTACGACGACGGGCCCTATCTGGGGTCCATCAGCGACTTCGTTGCCACATCAACGGATTGGCTGGCAGCTCCGGCGATCGGCGATTGCATGGCCCGTAGCAGTAGCCAGTTACCTGTCGCCGTTAAGAACCTGATCGTCGATCTGGGCATGCTCGGAGCGGTTCAGCAGATGGACTCGCTCGGCGCCCTGCAACCGAGTCTTGGACAGGTCTGGTCAGGGTGCATGGCAGAAGGTGAACAAGTCGTCACTACCACTTTGGCCCCAGAAGCCACCGTTCCCTGCCAGGGGTCCCTTACCAGGCTTCCGTTCGACCTGAACGTGATCCAAGGTGTCGTCCCTCTCGGGCACCTCAACCCACCCGAACATACACAACCCACCGACCACCATTACTTCTTGCTCCCCGGTTGGGCCAACGAGAACGTGGCCAGCACCCCGTTCGTGGCGCCGGCAGACGGCTACCTAACTGGTTTGGCTAGTTACTCCAGTAATTCCAGTGGGTCGATGTTTACCGATTGGCAGATGTCGGTGAATGTGTGTGTCAACGGCTACATCAAGTTCGGCCACGTCAGCACCCTTTCCGAGGAGGTCCAGGCGCTTGTTGACCGCGAACCGGGAACGTGCAGTTCCTATGGCTACGCAGGCAACATGACCGAACAGTGCTACTGGTATGGGCTGAGTCAGGTCGTCTCAGCAGGTGACTTGCTGGGCACTGCCGCCGGCTTTGACACACCGAACTCGGCCCTTGATTTCTGGGCTTTGGACCGATCCGGCCCGCTACACGATGTCATTGATCCGAGCTACGAGCACGGCGATGCCCGCATCGCACAATGCGGATTGGACTGGTTCACTGATGACCTCCGGACGGCTCTATACGGGCGACGCCTTAACTTCCGTGGGATCGTTGCCGACGCCGAGGTGGGGTGCGGAAAAGTTATCCAAGACGTGGCGGGAACAGCTAAGGGGCTCTGGTACGCCACGGTGCCGATCGACGGGAGGTGGCTCGACGAACTGGCCCTGGTGGACGACAACGCCCTGGGCGATCATCAGGTGGTCTCAGTGGCCTCGACAGTGAGCAACGCTGGCTACTGGGTCTTCCAAAAGCGGTCCTCGGGAACGGTCAATCGGGACTTCGCCCAGGTGGCGGTCGGGTCGGGTATCCACTGCTACGACACCTTCACCGCCGATTCCAATGGTCCTTCCCAAGGGGGAGCCGACCGGTTCGTGATTAAGGTGGTCGACGACTCCACCCTGCATATCGAGCACCAGTCCGGCAGTTGCAGCAGCGGAGTGTCGTTTCAGAGCCCTCACGTTTACTCCCGCTACCAGCAGTAGTCGTGGTGCCTGCCCTCTGGCCTCTCGAGGACCCCAGTGTCGTGGTCTGTCGGGGTCGCCCCTAGGTTCCCGCCCCGTGGAGTTGATCATCGTCCGGCACGCCCTGCCGGAATCCGAGGAACGAGAAGACGGTCCAGCCGACCCTCCGCTCACGCCACTCGGCCTCCGACAGGCAGCGGCCACCGCCGACCTGCTGGCCACCGAGGGCGTGTCCCACGTGGTCACGAGCACGATGCTCAGGGCGGTCCAGACCGGCCGGCCGCTGGCCGATCTCCTGGGCATCACGCCGGAGGCGATCGACGACCTGAAGGAGTCCGACCACCTGCGTTCCTCGTACACGCCCGCTGAGGAGATGGACGCCGACCACGAGGTCTTACGGGCATTCCTTGATGACCCGATGTCCATGTTCTCCGACGGCTACGAGGCCTTCCGGGACCGTGTCCGGTCCGCCTTCGACTCGATCGTGGAACGCAACCGGGGTGGAACTGTCGCCGTGTTCTGCCACGCCACGGTGACCGGCGTCTACCTGCAGGCCCTCCTCGGCCACGACGACCCGTTCGCGGTCATGACCGACTACTGCGGAATAATGCGGGTGACGGCCTCGTCGACCGGCATCCGCACGGTGCGCTCGGTCAACGAGACCGGCCACCTGCGGCACCTGGGCTGAGCGCGTGGCCGGCAGGCCGGCGACAGGTCCCCGAAGAACCCCAGCCGGCAGGGTCCGGCCCGAAAAGCACCGGAGCCGGCCCTGTATCGGACCGGCCCGCGTGGTACCCCGTACGGGATTCGAACCCGTGCTACCAGGTTGAGAACCTGGCGTCCTAGGCCTCTAGACGAACGGGGCCTGAACCGCTCGGGCACCGGCGATCCGGGGATCGGAAGCACCTGAGCGGCGGTCATTGTAGCGACGGTGGTGGACACCGCCTCTTGCTCGGGGGGGAGGACTCGAACCCCCAACGACTGGACCAGAACCAGCTGTGTTGCCAATTACACCACCCCCGAAGGTGGGCCCTGAGGGCCCGGACAGCGTAACGGCGGCAGTCGTCGGCGCCGACCCGTGGGCGGTGCCACAGGGCACCGGCAACGGCGTCAGAGGCGGGCCCTGGCCCGGGCGATACGGCGCAGGACCTCGTCGCGGTCCATGCACTCGGCCATCGTCTCGAACAGCGGCGGGCCTACCGTCCGGCCGGTCACCGCCACCCGCACGGGGGCCTGGGCCTTCCCCAGCTTCAGGCCCAGGGACTCCCCGACCTCGCCGACAGCGGCCAGCAGCGAGGCGGTGTCCCAGGCGCAGCCGGCCAGGACGGCAGCGGCCCCGTCCAGCATCTCGGCGGCCAGTGGCGCCTTCACCATGGCCTTCTCCCAGGACTCCGGATCGTCCACCGGGTCCTCGAGGAACAGGAAGTCCACGAACTTCGTGATGTCGCCGAGGGTCCGGAGCTTCTCCTGGACCAGGTCGACCATCACCGAGAACAGCCCGGCGTCGAACCGCTCGGACGGCCACGGGGCGTCGTCGCCCACCCAGGGTGCCACCCGGTCGATGAAGTCGGCCCTGTCCAGAGCCCGGAGGTGGGTGGCGTTCACGTGCTCCAACTTCTTGAGGTCGAAGAAGGCCGCCGCCTTGTTGACGTCCTGGATCCTGAACAGGTCCACGATCTCGTCCAGGGGTCGGATCTCGACGTCGTCCGGCGGCCCCCAGCCGAGCAGGGCCAGGTAGTTGACCATCGCCTCGGGCAGGTAGCCGCGCTCCCGGTAGTCGCCTATCGACACGTCGTCGCGGCGCTTGGAGAGCTTCTTGCGCTGCTCGTTGACAAGCAGCGGAAGGTGGGCGTACGTGGGCCTGGGTACCCCCATGGCGTCCAGCAGGAGGAGCACCTTCGGCACCCCGGAGAGCAGGTCCTCGCCCCTGATGGCGTGGGTGATGCCCATGTCGGCGTCGTCCACCGCGTTGGCCAGCAGGAACATCGGCGACCCGTTGGAGCGCCAGATGACGAAGTCCTCGAGGTCGTCGGTGGCGAAGGACACCTCGCCGCGCACGATGTCCTCGAAGGCCATGGTCCCGCCCTCCGGCATCCGGAAGCGCACGGCCAGGCCGTCGGCCAGGACCGACCCCGGCACCTCGCTGTTCTCGGCGTCGCACAGGTAGGCCAGCCCACGCCCCAGCAGGTCCTCGACGACCTCGCGGTGGCGGTCGCGTCGCTCCGACTGGAAGTACGGACCCTCGTCCCAGTCCAGCCCCAGCCACTCCAACTCGGCCAGCAGGCTGTCGGTGAGGTCGCTGCGGTTCCTCTCGGCGTCGGTGTCCTCGATCCGCAGCACGAAGGTGCCACCGACCGAACGGGCGTGCAGCCAGTTGAACAGTGCCGTCCGGGCGCTGCCGACGTGCAGGAACCCGGTGGGCGACGGAGCGAAGCGAACTCGGGAGGTCACCCGGCCGAGGTTACCGGCGGGCCCACCGGGGCGATCCGACCCACGGGGACCGGCGCCGGCCATTCAGTCCACACCAGGGGAAGTGGAGTCGGCCGGTCAGGCCACACCCACGGGGACCGGCGCCGACCGATCAGGCCAGGCCGACGATCGTCCGCCGGATGATCCCGGCGACCGTGTCGACCAGGAGTTCGTGGGAGACACCCCACCGCTCCAGGCCGTGCTGGTGGTTGGCGACGTGGGCGAGCATTCCCACGACCACGCCGGCCGAGGCCATCGGATCGCCGGGAATCTCCCGCTCGGCTGCCAGGTCCATGAGGGCCGCCGTGGCGCCGGCCAGCAGGTAGGTCCGGATCTCGCGGAAGCGGAGGTCGCCCTCCATCGACCTGAGGTCCAGCACCCGCAGGACGGGCTTGTGGCGGGTCCAGAACTCCAGCATCCCGTCGGCCACGGTGTGGGCCGCACCGTCCGGATCGGTGTCCCAGTCCCGGTTCGTGACCAGCTTGCGGAGGTCGGCGTGCCAGGCTTCGGAGAGGTCCCCGGCAAGGGCCAGCATCGCCGACTCGACGTCGGGGAAGTACTGGTAGAAGGTGGCCGGCGAGGTTCCCGCCTGACGTGCGATGTCCACGACCTTGAGGTCGCGGTAGGCGACGCTGTCCAGCACGATGAGGGTGGCGTCCAACAACTTCTGTCGGGTGGCGAGTCCCCGTCGCCCCGGAATGCGGCCATCCGATGCCCGGAGGTCACGATCAGCCGAGGATCGGTCGGTGGACGCCACGGTGTCGGTCTCGTCGGCCACGGCGCCAACCGTAGTGCGCCCCACGTATCTGATGCCGTGTCAGGTACCGAGTCCGGCCAACACCGAGGCGGTGTCGGCACCCAGCCCTGCGGCAGGCGCATCGGCGTGCCGGGTCCTGGGTAGGGCCGCCTCACCGCCGGCCGCGGCGTCGACCATCCGGCCGTCGCCCAGCAGCCACCCGGCCGTACCGGCCAACGACACGTCGACCAGGTGACCCCGACCGCTCCCCAGGGCTGCAAGGGTCAGGACGGCGGCCAACAGTCCCGTTGCAGGATCGGCCACCGCGTCGGCCACGAACCCCGGCGGGTCCTCCAGCAGCAGGCCCCCCGATACCGCCGCGTCATCGCCGAACGCCACGCCCGACGACCGGGGTCCCGTGCGTCCGTAGCCGGTGATCGACGTCCACACGGTGCCCGCCCCGACCAGGGCGTCGACGTCGACTCCCCACTGGCGCATCACCCGGGGGCGGCTGGCCTCCACCACCACATCGGCCGCCGAGACGAGGCGGCGGGCGGCGTCACGACCATCGGTGGTTGCCATGTCGACGGCGACCGACTCCTTGCCACCGTTCAGCAGGTCGAAGAAGGCAGCGGGGCCACGCCTGGCGCCATCGGGCCGGGTCCGGCTCTCGACCTTCACCACCCGGCAGCCCGCCCTACGCAGCAGGTCGCCGCAGAGTGGAGCAGCCCACAGCGACCCCAGCTCGACCACCAGGGGCCGTTCGTTCCAACGGGAGGGAGACCCACCTGCGGCGACGGCCGCCGGTAGTTCGGGACCGGTTCCGGGCACCCCCAGGGGCACGCCCAGCAGGTCGGCGCGCTCGGCCAGTTCCTCCGACGGGCGATTCCCGATGATCCGTTCGACGGTCGGCCAGTCCGTGGAATCCACGGCCTCGCCGAGCAGCGCCGGAAGCGCAGCCAGGTCGTCGGGCCGGGCCAGGTTCAGACAGACCGGTCCGTCCCCGGCAGCCACCAGGTGTGCGTGGCCCCCGACCGAGGTCGCGCCGCGTCGGCCCATGCCCGCCAGCGCCGCCCGCTCCCCCAGCAGCGCCGGGCCGTCGGTCGGGTCGCCACCCAGAGCCTCGTACCGCTCAGCGAGTCGCCGCATGGCGTCGACGAGGGCGACCGGGGCGGGGCGGGGCGGGCCGTCGGCCGGTCCGGTGAGGGCCATCGCCCCCGAGGCGGCCCAGGCCGACGACGCGTCGGCGGCGCCGACCGAACGGTCGGCGATGAGATCGTCCAGCAGACGAGCTGGGTCGGAGCCACCGGCCATGCCCGCCGGACGGTAGCAACCGGATGCCCGTCCGTCCGGCGGAGGCCTCCAGACCAGTCCAGAGGGGTCCCGGCCCCGGCTTCGTGACCCACCTCCGAGTAGCCCCGGTGACGGGCCATGGGGGATCATGGGAGGGTCGGACCGCCCCACCAGGAGACCAACCAGATGCCAGCCCTGAAGCCCGGAAGCCGGTTCACCAGCACCGTCTGCAGCACCCAGGTGATCGTGGTGAAGGGCGCCGGCGAGGTCGACCTCCGGTGTGGCGGTGCACCCGTGGTTCCGGCGGGAACCGATGCAGGCGACGGCGTACCCGCGGAAGGGGCGTCGGGCGGCACCCTGATGGGCAAGCGCTACGTGGATGCGGACGAGACGGTCGAGGTGCTGTGCACAAGGCCGGGGGATGGCTCCCTGGGAGTCGGTGACACGCTCCTGGACCTCAAGGACGCCAAGCCCCTCCCCGCCTCCGACTGATCGTCGGCCAACGGCCCCACGACGACGGCGGGCATCGACGTGAACCTGATGATGCTGCTGGAGATGGCGGCCGAGGGATTCGGCGACCGGGTCGCCATCGGCCCGGCTGACGGAGGCCTCACCTACCGGGACCTCTTCGACAGGGCCGGTGCGGCCTCCGAACGGTTCCGGGCCGGTGGCAGCACGCACGTGGCCATGGCCGACCTGTCGTCGACCGCCTTGCCCATCTCGCTGTTCGGGGCGGCCTGGGCCGACCTGCCCTTCGTGCCCCTCAACTACCGGATGACCGACGAGGAGTTGGCGGTGCTCGCCACGAGGATCTCCCCAACGGTGGTCGTCGTGGACCCCGATGCTCCCGACCGCCTGTCCGGCCTCGACGGGATCGACGTCATCGGGCGCCACCGGCTGCTGGACCTCGTGGACGGAGCGGAGGCGCCCGACCCGGACTGGGACATGACCGGCGAGGGCACTGCCATCGTGCTATTCACCAGCGGGACCACCGGCCAGCCCAAGGCCGCTGTGCTGCGCCACCGGCACCTCGTGTCGTACGTGCTGGGATCGGTGGAGTTCATGGGGGCGTCCGAGGACGACGCCGCGCTGGTGAGCGTGCCGCCGTACCACGTGGCAGGAATCGCGGCCATCCTCTCCAACGTCTACGCGGGCCGGCGAGTCGTGCAGCTCCCCAGCTTCGACGCCGCCGACTGGATCGCCCTCGTCCGTGCCGAGTCGGTGACCGGCGCCATGGTGGTCCCGACCATGTTGACGCGCATCGTCGGGCTCCTGGACGCCGAGGGACCCGACGGTCCCGGGCTGCCGACCCTGCGATCGCTCTCCTACGGTGGCGGCAGGATGCCGCTGCCGACCATCCGGCGGGCCCTGGAGCTGCTGCCGACCACCGCCTTCGTGAACGCCTACGGGCTGACCGAGACCAGCTCGACGGTGGCGCTCCTGGGGCCGGACGACCATCGGGAGGCCGTGGCCAGCGAGGATCCCACGGTCCGGTCACGCCTCGGATCGGCGGGGCGACCACTCCCCACCATGGAGGTCACGATCCGCGACGACCTCGGCGACGAGGTGCCGGTCGGTGAGTCCGGCGAGATCTGGGTCCGGGGAGAGCAGGTCTCCGGCGAGTACCGGGACTCGCCGCCGCGCCTGACCGACGACGGCTGGTTCCCCACCCACGACGGCGGGTGGATGGACGCCGACGGCTTCCTCCACGTCACAGGTCGGATCGACGACGTCATTGTGAAAGGCGGCCAGAACATCTCACCGGGTGAGATCGAGGAGGTCCTGGTGGGCCATGAGGCCGTCGCAGACGCCGCCGCCATCGGTCTACCCGACAGGCAGTGGGGCGAACGGATCGTCGCAGCGGTGGTGCTGCGCCCCGGGGGGTCGGCCACCGCCGACGAACTCCGGGACGCCGTCCGCGACCGGCTGCGCTCCAACCGCACCCCGGACCACGTCGAGTTCGTAGCCGCCCTCCCCTACAACGACACCGGAAAGCTGCTGAGACGGGTTCTGCGGACCAAACTCGCCCATCTCGGCGACGGTTCCACTGCCTGACGGCGGCAGCGCCACGGGCCAGACTGGGCGGGTGGCCAGCGGAATTCCGCACCGGGTGCTGTCCGTGGACGAGGCGTCCACTCGCCTCACCACGCCGGTCGTCGACCTCGACATCGGCACGCTGCGCGACGTGCCGCTGCTGATCGTCGACGACGCCCACCTACTGCCACCGGAGGCCGCCTCCTCGCTGGACCGCCTGCCTGTCATCTCCATCGGGTTGGCCGCCCCGGGAACCGCCCCCGCCTTCGACGTGCTGGCCGCCGATCCCCTCGATGCCGCCGCTATCGCCGACGTCGTGGCTGCCACACCACAGGCCGCTCTGGCCTGCTGCCAGGTCCTGCGCCACGGCGAGGGCCTCGACACGCCCGCCGGGCTGCTGCTGGAGTCGACGGCCTACGGCACGCTGCAGGCCGGCGACGAGTTCGCCCGCTGGCTGGAGGGACGGGGGCGGAGGGTCAGGCCCGATGAGCCGGAACCACCGGTCCTCGTGGACGCCGACGGCGACGCCGTGACGCTGATGTTGAACCGCCCCAGGCTCCGCAACGCCTTCTCCGCGGCCATGCGCGACGCCCTCGTGGAGGCCCTCCGGCCGCTCACCGCTCCCGGAGACCGTCGTCCGGTCCTGCTGACCGGCATCGGGTCGGTGTTCTGCTGCGGTGGCGACCCGGCCGAGTTCGGCACGGTCGCAAATCCCGCCACGGCGCACATGATCCGGTCGTCGGCCAACGCCGCACCCTGGTTGGACCGGCTGGCCGACCGGCTGACCGTTCGGGTCCACGGTCCAGCTGTCGGAGCCGGGGCCGAGCTGGCGGCGTTTGCCGGACGCCTGGAGGCCACCGAATCGGCGACGTTCTCCCTCCCCGAGGTTTCCATGGGGCTCATCCCCGGTGCCGGCGGCACGGTCAGCGTGCCGCGGCGGATCGGTCGCCAGAGGACGGCCCGGATGTGCCTGGCCGGCATGACGGTCGACGCACCCACGGCACTGGCCTGGGGGCTGGTCGACGCGATCGTGGGCTGAGCGGCCCGACGGTCGACCGGGCGAGGCGACCACCGGCGCTGGGCAGCCGGGCGGCCAACCGGTCAGAGGCGCTCGAGGATCGTCACGTTGGCCTGGCCGCCGCCCTCGCACATCGTCTGCAGCCCGTAGCGACCGCCGGTGCGCTCCAACTCGTGGAGCAGCGTGGTCATGAGCTTTGCTCCGCTGCACCCCAGCGGGTGGCCCAGGGCGATCGCCCCGCCGTTCACGTTGACCTTCTCGTGGGGCACGCCGTGTTCGGCCATCCATGCCATCGGCACCGGGGCGAAGGCCTCGTTGCACTCGAAGAGGTCGATGTCGTCGATCGACATCCCGGTCTTCTCGAGCGCGTACGTGGTGGCTGCGATGGGGCCGGTCAGCATGTAGATCGGGTCGTCCCCACGCACGCTGATGTGGTGGATCCGGGCCCGCGGGGTGAGCCCGTGTTCGTCGATCGCCTTCTCCGAGGCAACCAGGATGGCCGCCGCCCCGTCGCTCACCTGGCTGGCCAGGGCCGCCGTGATACGGCCCCCTTCCACCAGGGGTGGCAGTTGCGCCATCTTGTCGATGCTGCCGCCCCGACGGGGGCCCTCGTCCACCTCGACGCCGGCCAACGGGGAGACCTCCAGGTCGAAGCGCCCCTCGTCTATGGCCGTGATGGCCCGCTCGTGGCTCGTGAAGGCGAAGTCCTCCATCTCGTCGCGGCTGATGTCCCACTTCTCGGCTATCAACTCGGCACCACGGAACTGCGACACCTCCTGGGTGCCGTAGCGCCCGACCCATCCGGTCGACCCGGAGAACGGGTCCTCGTGTCCGAACGGCTTGGCCGCCTCGAGGGCGAGGCCGATGGGGATCATGCTCATGTTCTGCACGCCGCCAGCCACAACCAGGTCCTGCAGGCCGGACATGATGCCCATGGCGGCGAAGCTGACGGCCTGCTGGCCCGAGCCGCACTGGCGGTCGATGGTGGTACCGGGGATCGCCTCCGGCAGGCCCGCGGCCAGCCACGCCGTGCGGGCGATGTCCCCGGCCTGTGGGCCGAGCGTGTCGACGCACCCGAACACCACGTCCTCGACGGCCATGGGATCGAGGTCGTTGCGGGCGATGACCTCGTTGATCACGTGGGCCCCCAGGTCGGCGGGGTGCACCTGTGACAGGCCACCGCCCCGCCTGCCCGTGGGGGTGCGGACTGCTTCGACGATGTAGGCCTCGGTCATGGGATCACTCCTGGTGGATCTCCGGTAGGTCGATCTTGATGAAAAGGGTACGGGGCGGACCGGTCGATGACCGCTATCGGGGCTCCCGGGGAAGGCCGAGGACCCGTTCGCCGATCACGTTGCGCTGCACCTGGTTTGAGCCGCCGTAGATGGTGTGTGCCCTGCTGTAGAGGAAGGTCCGCTGGAGCGGATCGAGCTGGTAGCCGAGGTCCAGCGGGTCCTCCAGGGGCGGCGTGGCATCCACGCCAACCATGGCGCTGGCTCCCCGGACCCGCATGCCCAGCTCGCCCAGCCTGCGGTGCCACGACGCCCAGTAGAGCTTGCCGATCGACATCTCGGGGCCCGGCACGCCGTCGGCGACGAGCGCCGTGAGCATCCGGAGCTGGTTGTACCGGAGGATCTCCAACTCGCTGTAGGAGCGCATGAGGTCCTGGCGGAGCGGCGGGTCATCGATGGACCCGTTGGACCGGGCCAGGCCCAGGAGGGCGTCGAGCTCACGTCGGTAGCCGGTCTGCTGGCCGAGGGTGGACGCACCACGCTCGAAGCCGAGCGTTCCCATCGCTACCGCCCAGCCGTTGCCCACCCCTCCTACGACCAACCCGGCGTCGGTCTCGGCCTCGTCGAAGAAGACCTCGTTGAATTCCGAGCCGCCGGTGATCTGCACGATCGGTCGCACCTCGACGCGCGGCTGGTCCATCGGCACCAGCAGGTAGGAGAGGCCGGCGTGGCGCTCGCCGGCCGGATCGGTCCGGCACAGTACGAACGCCCACTGGGCGTGCTGGGCCAGCGACGTCCACGTCTTCTGGCCCGTGACCAGCCACCGGTCGCCTTCCAGACGGGCCCTGGTCGACACGTTGGCCAGGTCCGATCCTGCGTTCGGTTCCGAGTACCCCTGGCACCAGTGCTCGGTTCCGGCGATGATCGGCGGGACGAACCGCTCCTGGAGTTCCGGCGTCCCGAAGGCGACCAGGGTGGGCCCCAGCAGCGTCAGGCCGATGTTGGGGATGCGTCCGGGGGCCCGGGCCTCCACGTAGGTCTGGTGGAAGACAACCTGTTCGGAAAGCGAGGCGTCCCTACCACCCAGGTGCTCGGGGTAGTCGAGGCCCAGCCAGCCTCCGTCGGCCAGCTCACGCTCCCAGGCCAGCAGGCGTTTCGGCTCCACGTCCTCCTGGCCGACGCCTCCCCGCCCGCGCAGGTCCGCGTTCGCTCCCACGAGGTGCTCCTCCAGCCAGGTCCGTACCTCGTCGGCGAAGACCTGCTCAGCAGCGGTCCGGGTGAACTCCATGACCTCCGACGGTAACCGGGAGCGGCTCAGGCCGGGGGTGACAGCAGCCTCGCCAGGGTGGCGCATATGCCGTCGAGGCGGTCGGCACACCGCCGGTACGACTCCAACGGCTCGCCGTACGGATCGGGGACTTCGTCGGCCACCCGTCCGGTCGTGAAGTGGCCGCCACGAGCTCCGTCGAGGGCCCGCACCCAGGCGGCCATGCCATCGGTGCCGACGGGTCCCACCCGGCCGCCCAAGCGCGCCACCTCGCCGGCCAGGAAGGTGCGCGACCGGGCAGCCTGGTCGAGGGCCGTCACGGCGGCTTCGTGGCGACGGGTCATGGCCACGATCAGGTCGGCGTCGGCCATCGACGCTGCGGTCAGCTGGCTGCTGCGGTGGCCCGCCAGGTCGACCCCCCGGTCGGCCAGCACCTCGACGGCCTTGTCGGTAGCCGGACCGCCGGTCGAGTCGGTGCCCGCCGAGGCCACCACGTCCACGTCCGGGCCCCGCCCGTCCAGGCCGTGCCGTAGCAACGCCTCGGCCATGGCCGACCTGCAGACGTTGCCGGTGCAGACGAACAGGATCACCGCGCCGACGGTACCCGAGGTCGGGTTCGGGCCCGACGGACCGACGGGCCTAACGTCGCCCGCAGCGACCCCGTTGCGACCCCGTTGCGACCCGGACATGAGCCCGATGGAGGACGACCAGATGGCAGGACCGATGGCCGGCGTGAAGGTGGTGGAGCTCGGCGTGTGGGTCGCCGGGCCGGCAGCCGGAGGGATCCTCGCCGACTGGGGGGCCGACGTGGTCAAGCTGGAGCCACCCTCGGGGGATCCATGCCGGATGTTCCAGCGCATCCTGGGTGGTGACCTGCCCACAAACCCGGTCTTCGAGATGGACAACCGCTCGAAGCGCAGCATCGCCGTGGACCTGACAGCCGCCGACGGCCTGGGTGTAGCCATGGACCTGCTTGCCGACGCCGACGTGTTAATCACCAACCTCCGCGTCGGCGCCCTCCGGCGCCTGGGCCTCGACCACGACTCGCTGGCCGGGCGGTTCCCCCGGCTGGTCTACGGCCAGATCACCGGCTACGGCCGTGACGGGGAGGACGCCGACCGGGCCGCCTACGACATCGGCGCCTTCTGGGCCAGGGCCGGGCTGGCCTCGCTGCTGACCGTTCCCGGCGGCGACCCGCCATTCCAGCGCGGCGGCATGGGCGACCACTCGACGGGCCTGGCGGCGGCAGCTGCGATATCGGCCGCCCTGTTCGACAGGGAGCGCACCGGCAGGGGGCAGCTCGTCGAGACCTCGCTGATGCGCCAGGGCGCCTACACCATCAGCTTCGACCTGAACATCCTCCTGATGTGGGGGGCGACGCTGGACGTGGGGGTACGGGCGACGATGGGCAACCCGGCCATGAACAACTACACGGCGGGCTGCGGTCGCCGATTCTGGATCGTGGGCCTGGACGGTGAGCGCCACTGGCCGCCCCTGGCCCGGGCCGTCGGCCACCCGGAGTGGCTGACCGACGAACGCTTTGCCCGCCCGGGCAACCGGGCTGCCAACGCCGCCGAGCTGATCACCATGCTCGACGGAATATTCGCCACCCGCACCCTCGACGAGTGGTCGGAGGTCTTCGAAGGTGAGCCCGACTTCTTCTGGGCGCCGATCAACACGCCCGACGACCTGCTGGCCGATCCGGCGTTCCACTCCTCGGGGGCACTCGTCGACGTACCTGACGACGTGGCTACGACCACCATGGTCGCCACCCCGGTCGACTTCCACGGCACGCCGTGGGCGGCCCGCTCCACAGCTCCGGAACTCGGCCAGCACACCCGCGAGGTCCTGGCAGGGCTGGGCCGCTCCGACGGCGAGATCGCCGCGCTGGTCTCCACCGGAGCAGTCCGGCTCGCCGACGAGGCCTGACCTCCGAGGGAGGTCGAGGACCTCGGTGGTGGGAAGGGGCCAGCCCTAGAGGCCAGCGATGGCGGCGGCGATCGCCTCCATGTCGAGGCCCCGCGCAGCCCCGCTGGACGCCACGGTTGGTGCGAAGTGCCAGTAGCCGTGGACCTGGCCGTCGTGGCAGCACACGGTGACGGGTACCCCGGCGTCGCGCAGCACCTCGGCGTAGGCCAGCCCCTCGTCCCGCAGCGGATCGAAGCCGGCCACGAAGACGTGGGCCGGGGGAAGGCCCGCGTGGTCGGCGGCCCGGATCGGCGCGGCCAACGGATCACCCGCCAGACGCTCGGCGCCGCCGTAGCAGTCGGCGAACCACCGCATCGTCTCCAGGTGCAGGAAGTACCCGGTGGCGTTCTCCTGCAGCGACGGCCAGCGACCCGAGTCGTAGTCGAAGTCGACGGCCGGATAGACGAGGACCTGAAGGGCGATGGTCGGCCCCGAGCGGTCCCGGGCCATCAGCGAGATGGCGGCCGAGAGGTTCCCTCCGGCGCTGTCGCCGGCCACCACCAGGCGGTCGGCGTCGACGCCGAGGTCATCGGCGTTGTCGGCGACGAAGCAGACGGCGGCATAGGCATCGTGGACGGCGGCCGGGAACGGGTGCTCTGGAGCAAGCCTGTAGTCGACCGAAACGACGACAGCGCCCGTTCCGGCTGCCAGGGCCCGACAGGGCTCGTCATGGGTGTCGACGCTGCCGATCGTCCACCCGCCACCGTGCAGGTATACGACCACCGGCGGACGCTCCCCAACACCAGAGGGCCTGTAGGCCCGGAGCGGCAGGTCGGTGCCGTCGGGTCCCGGGATGACCCGGTCCACGAGCTCTGCCATGTCCACACCGCCCGGTTCGGCCAGGGCCGAGTAGCCAGCGCGCATGGACTCGGGCGTCACCTCGTCCATGGGCAGGCGGGCAGCGTCGGCCAGCGCCATGAGGGCGACCAGGTCCTCGGCGACCGGCACGGTCCTCCTCAGCCCCCTGCCGCCAGCCGGTCCGACTCGTACTGGTACTGCGGGGTGTCGAGGCGCTGGCGCCGGTCGTCGTCGCCGTCGCCGCTGCCCAGGCCGGTGGACGTGGCGAAACGCTTCCACGACCCGTCGGCGTCCCAGGTGACGCCCAGGTCGGCGATGGTGCCCGGCGCGTCCATCGACTCGGCTGCCGCGAACGCACGTCTCAGGAGGTCGCGCTGGAACTCCGGGTCGTTGGGCCGGCCGGCGGTGTTGCCCAGCGGCAGGTCCACGAAGGCGGCACGGGGCGGGTTCACCGAGGCCGTGATGCTGTGGGCTGCGGTCAGGCAGATCGTCGGCACTCCGGCCGCCTCCAACGCCCTGGCTACCAGACCCACGGTCTGGTGGCATACCGGTCAGACGGGCACCAGGAGCACCATGTCGGCCTGGCCGGCATCGCGCATGGCCAGTACCTCGTCGACGATGACGGGCGCCAGCTCCTCGACGGCCCGCCGAACCGAGTAGATGCCCCCCATGCAGCCGAGGGCCGTGGGAGCCAGCCCGCCGATGACGCCCTCGTCGACGAGCTCGCGCAGGCGGTCCACCGGGAAGACGATGTTGGGATCCTCCCTGGCCGGTTCCAGGTCGTAGGCGAAGTGGGTGACCCGGATGTCGGTGGCCGGCTCCGAGGTCGGTATGTGGCGGATGCCCGTGTCGTCCTTCCAGTGGAACGCCACCTGGCCGCTCCGGTAGGCACCGCCGGAGCCGATGAGGGCCACCGTGGAGTCGGCCAGCGGCGCGGCCAGTGGGGTCCAGGGAGGCGTGTCGGGTCGCTCGGCCCACTGGTACGCCGGGTAGCCGAGGTCGTCGTACTGCGCCCGGGTGAGGGCGATGTAGTCAACGGGCTGGTTGCCGGTCATGGGCCCATGGTGGCACGGTTCCCGTGCCCGACGGGGGTCCGGCTGCCGAGCCGAGCGTCGTTCGGCGGTCGATCCGGCGGGTGGGTGAACCGGTCGGCCTTCGACGGTCAGGCCGACAGTCGGAGTGTGGACACTGAGAGTTATTGCTCGTACAATCAGCCGGTGGCCGTTGCGTTCGACCCCTCCGAGGGGGACCTGCTCACCGTCGACCGGGTGGCGGCGACCAGCGGACTGGGCGTCGACACCATCCGCTACTACCAACGCCTCGGCCTCCTGGACCCCCCGGTACGGCACGGGCGTCGGGCCCTCTACTCCACCGCCCACCTGGACCGTCTGATCGAGATACGGCAGCTGGCCGACGAGGGCTTCTCCCTGGCCCAGATCGCCACCCTGGACGCCACGTCGCGGAGCGACGACCTGGGCCGCCTGGCCGAGGCGGCCCGGGCCCGCAGCCTCACCCGGTACGAGGTGGCCGACCTGGCCGGCGTGCCCGAGAGCCTCGTCTCCCTCCTCTGCGACAACGGGATCCTGGAGCCGGTCAGCCAGGACGGCACGCCGCTGTTCGACGAGGGGGCGGTGTCCATGGTTCGGGCCGGCCTGGCCATCAGCGCGGCGGGCGTACCCCTCGACGAGTTGGTGGCCCTGGCCGCCGACCACAGCGCCAACGTGGACCAGGTGGTGGACCGGGCCATCGCCCTGTTCGAGGACCACGTGAAGGCCGGCACCGACGGCTCCGACGATGCCCTGGTCGAGGTGGTCCGATCCCTGCTCCCCGCCGTGACCCGCCTCGTCGCACAGCACTTCAACCGGACGCTGGTCAACCGGGCACTGGGCCGGGTGACCGACGGCGACCGACGCTCGCTGGCAGACGCCCTGGCTGCCGCCCACGCCGACCGCCTCGAGGTGATCTGCCGATGGCCCTGAGCGAGGCACGTCCCGAGTCGACCGACCTGATGTCGGCGACCGTCACCGAAGTCCGCACCGGCCCGGCGTCCGACCCGCTGGCATGGCTGGCCACGGCACCACTCACCGACGAGCGGTGGTACTGGGAGGTACCGGAGGACGACGTCGCATGGGTCGGCCTGGGAAGCGCCGCCACCGTCATGACCTCCGGCCCGCACCGCTTCGACGAGGCGGCACGGGCGGGCGGGCGGCTCCTGGACGGGCTCCGAGTCGCCGGACCGTCCGACTCACCACTCCCCCGACTGGCCGCCGGCTTCGCCTTCGACGACTCGGCACAGGCCGGACCCTGGGAGCAGTTCGGCGACGGCCGCCTGTCCCTTCCCGCCGTCCAGGTCCTGAGGCGTGGCGACCGCACCTGGGTGACGCGCATCGACGACCACGACCGGCCCACTCCCGTGGTGGCAGCGCCCGGTCCGGCGGTACCCGTCGAGGTGGACCCGGCCGACTGGGCCGACGAGGCCTCCCGCTCCCACTACCGGAAGCTCGTCGTCCTGGCGCTGGCGGCGATCGAGGCCGGCGAGTTGGTCAAGGCGGTGCCGTGCCGATCGATCCGCGTCGACCGTCGCCCGGACGTGGTCCGCCTCCTGTCAACGCTTCGGAGCACCTATCCGGCATGTGCCACCATCGGCGTGTCGATCGGCCAGGCCTCGTTCGTGGCCGCCACACCGGAACGCCTCGCGGCCGTCCACGGCGATTGGCTGCACACCGCGGCACTGGCCGGGTCGGCCCCCCGGCACGCCGATCCCGCCATCGACGCCGCCCTCGGACAGGGCCTCCTGACCAGCCCCAAGGAACGCTCCGAGCACGCCGTGGTCGTCGACGCCGTCGACCGGGCGCTCGAACTGCTCGGCGTGGTCGATCGCCATCCCTCCGAGCCGACCCTGCTGCGCCTCCACGGCATACAGCACCTCCACACCCCGATCGACGCCGAGCTTCCAGCCGGGATCGGCCTGTTCGACGTGGTGGGCGCCCTGCACCCGACGCCGGCCGTCGCCGGCCACCCCGGTGGCCGATCCGCCGAACTCCGGTCCACCCACGAGGGCATGGACCGAGGCTGGTTCGCGAGTCCGGTCGGCTGGCTGGACTCCTCCGGTGACGGCGAGTTCAGGGTGGCCCTGCGATCGGCCCTGGTCACCGGCGTAGACACCACCCTCTACGCTGGGGCTGGCGTCGTCCGTGGCTCCGACCCGTCCCGTGAGCTGCTGGAGACCGACGTGAAACTCGGGGCGCTGCTGGGCCCCGTGGTCGCCACCTCGGAGCCCCGGTGAGCGCGCTGCCCGTCGCCGACCCGGCGGCCATGCAGGCCTGGTGCCGGGCCTTCCTCGCCCAGATGGTGGCCTGCGGGATCGGGCACGTGGCCGTGTCGCCGGGGTCGCGGTCCACGCCCATGACCGTGGCGGCCGACCGTACCGAAGGCCTCGAGCTGTCCATGCACCTCGACGAGCGGTCCGGTGGCTTCTTCGCCCTCGGCCTGGCCCGGGCATCGAGGCGGCCGGTAGCCCTGTTGTGCACCTCCGGGACCGCTGCGGCCAACTACCTGCCCGCCGTGGTCGAGGCCTTCCACTCGGGCGTGCCGCTCCTAGTCCTGACAACCGACCGCCCCCCGGAACTGCAGGGCATCGGCGCCCCCCAGGCCATCGACCAGGTGGACCTCTACGGCACCCACACCCGTTGGGCGGCGACCGAGGCGGTGGCCGGAACCCGGCCGGCGGGCGAGGCCGCCTCGCTGGCCCACCAGGCGGTGGTCCGTGCCACCCGGCCGGCGCCAGGCCCGGTACACGTCAACATCGGATTCCGGGAGCCGCTCGAGCCTCCGGTCCAGGACCCGCCACCGGTCGGCCTTCTACCCATGCCGCCGGACCACGCAGCGGTCGAACCGGGACCGCTTCCCGGCCTCCTCGGAACCGAACGGGGCCTGCTGGTAGCCGGGCCGATGGATCCGGACGACCGGGGGGTCGCCGCCGTGGCCGAGCTGTCCCGTCGCACCGGCTGGCCGGTCCTCGCCGATCCGGCATCGGGCCTCCGCCGCGGGCCGCAGACCGCCGACGCCCCGGTGCTGGCCTCCGGCGACCACCTGCTGCGCTCGACCTGGGCCAACGACCACCGTCCGGACCTGGTGGTCCAGATGGGCGCCATGCCCACCAGCAAGGGATACCGGCTCTGGCTGGACCGGGTGGGCACCGACCGCCTCGTCGCCGTCGACCACCTGGGTCGGTTCCCGGACCCCGCCCATCGTGTCACCGACCGGGTGGCCGCCGAACCGGGCCGGCTGGCTGCCCTGCTCGTGGAACACCTACCCGAGGTGCAGCAGGCCGGACCCTGGACGTCAACATGGACGGGGGCCGACTCTGTGGCCATGTCGACCGTGGCCGCCATCGCCACCGACGGCCCGTTCGACGAGCCGGCTGTCGTGGCCGCCCTGCACCGGACCCTGCCCGCCGGAGCCAACCTCGTGGTGGCCAGCTCGATGCCGATCCGGGACCTCGACGCGTTCCTCCCCACTGACGAACGGCCCCTCCGGATCCTCGCCAACCGCGGGGCCAACGGAATCGACGGGATGGCGTCCACCGCACTGGGCGTGGCCGCCGGATCCGTGGAACCGACCGTCCTGTTCACGGGTGACCTCGCCCTTCTCCACGACCTCGGCGGCCTCCTGGCCATCCGACGCCTCGGGCTGGACCTGACCGTCGTGCTCGTGGACAACGACGGCGGCGGCATCTTCTCCTTCCTCCCCATCGCCGAGAACGGCCACGTCGACCACCACCGGCTGTTCCACACCCCGCACGGGCTGGACCTCGGCCCCGTGGCGGCCCTCGCCGGCGGCCGGCTCCACGAACCCACCGGCCTGGCCGACCTGGAGTCCGTCCTGGGATCGGTGGTCGGCAACCCGGGCCTCCACCTGGTGCACATCGTGGTCGATGCGACGACCAACGTGGGCCTCCACCGGGAAGCGGCCGCGGCCGTCGATCGTGCCCTCTCCCGTGCCCTCTCCGACGACGGGGGCTGACGTGTCTCCCCACCGAACCACCGAGCTGCACGTCGAGATGGACGGCGACGGCCCCCCACTGCTGTTGCTCCACGGCTTCACCGGTAGCACGACCGGGATGTGGCCGCTGGGGCGCAGGCTCACCGGGGTACGTCGTGTCGCCGCCGTGGACCTGCCCGGCCACGGGCGTACCGGTGTCCCCGAGGATCCGCACCTCTTCGGCTTCGAGCACACCGTGGACGCCGTGGCCCGCCTGATGGACCGACTCGACCACGTGCCGGTGGACGTGGTCGGCTACTCCATGGGTGGCCGTATCGCCCTGGCCCTGGCCGTCCGACACCCTCACCACGTGGCGTCGTTGTCGCTGATAGGCGCCTCGGCCGGCCTGTCCGACGCTGCCGAGCGTTCGGCCCGACACCATTCCGACGACGACCTGGCCGACGACCTCCTGGAGCAGGGCCTCGAGTGGTTCATCGACCGCTGGATGGCCAGCCCCCTGTTCGCCTCCCAGGTGCGCCTCGGTACGGACGCCCTGGCCGCGGCCCGGGCCCAGCGCCTGGAAAACGACCCCGAGGGGCTGGCCGGCAGCCTGCGGGGTGCCGGAGCGGGCAGCCAGCCGTCCTACTGGCACGACCTGGCTGGAATCGACGTCCCGACCCTGCTGGTGGTCGGCGACGAGGATCCCAGGTTCCGGGCCATAGCCATGCGGATGGCGGCGGGCCTCCCGCTCTCGACCATCTCCGTCGTGCCCGGAGCCGGACACGCTGCACACCTCGAGAACCTGGACCGGACCTCGACCGAGATCCTCGGGTTCCTGGCCCAGATGGACGAGGAGCGGAGGTCCGGCCGGTGAGGGCCACCCGGAGTAGGGCGTCGACCCGGTGAGGATCGCCGAGGCCCGGGTGGAACGCCGGCTGCTGCGCTACCACTCCCCGATAACCACCGCCCACGGTTCCGTCGCCGACCGCTGGACCGTCCTGCTGACCCTGGTCGACGAGGACGGCTACGTGGGCGTCGGCGAGGCGGCTCCCCTGGCCGGCTTCACCCCGGACACCGTGGACGAGGCCGAGGCCGCCATCCGTGGCTGGGTCGAGGATGGTGCCGTCGACGACAGGCCCGTGGCGTCGGTTACCGCCAGGGCCGCCGTGGACTCCGCACTGCTGGACCTGGCGGCCCGGATCACCGGAACGACCGTCCACCGCCTGCTCGCCCCGGCGAGCCCCGACCGCCTGTCCGTCGCCGCACTCGTCACCGGAGCCACGGTCGAGGACCTCGCCGCCTCCGTGGCCGCAGCGGTGGCCGCGGGCCACGCCACGGTCAAGGTCAAGGTCGGAACCCACGGGATCGACGGCGATGTCGAGCGGGTGTCGGCGGTGCGCTCCCGGATCGGACCGGACATCACGCTGAGGCTGGACGCCAACGGGGCCTGGGAGGCGGGCGAGGCGGTCCGGCACCTGGACCGCCTGGCCGCATTCGACCCCGAGTTCGTGGAGGAGCCGGTCGCGGGGCTGGAGCACCTGGCCGATGTCCGCTTCGCCTCACCGGTACCGATCGCCGTAGACGAGTCGGCCCGAACCGTCGAGGACGTCAGGCGAGCCGTGGAGATGGGGGCCGCCGACCTGGTGGTCCTCAAGCCGTCGGCCATCGGAGGGCCGTCGGAGGCAGCCAGGGCGGCAGCCCTGGTCCGCAGCGCCGGACTGGACGTGGTGATCACGTCCCTGCTGGAGGGCTCGGTCGGCATCCGTGCCGCCGCCCACCTCGCGTCGGCCATCGGCGCCACCGATCCCGCGCCCGGTCTGGCCACCGCCGGCCTGCTCGCCGTCGACATCGCCTCGCCCTGCCTGCCGGTCAACGGGGAGATCCGGCTGGACTAGCCGCCCGGAAAGCCCCTGGACCAGCCTCGACTAGCCCAGCGATCCCCTGATCGACTGTCCCAGGTCGTCACCCGAGACGTCCTCGCCCAGCGCCGCCTCGGACTCACGTGCAGCCGCGGCGTAGATCCCCTTCGACATGAGGGACCGCTCGGCGGCACGCCGCTGCCAGTAGACCTCGGCGCGGGCCCTCTGAGCGCCCTCGTGGGTGGGCTCGGCGGCCACCGCCATCTCCACCAGGTGGCAGGCGAGGCGCAGGTCACCCGCCTCGGCCAGCTCCCTCGCCCGGTCGGTCAGGGCCTCCACCGAGCCGGCGAGGGCCACCACCTCGGCAGCCAGCGCCGATTCCCTGGCCGGCTTCAGGTTCGCCGCGTTGCCGTCCCACCAACCGCCGAACTGCCTGTACACGTTGCGCACCACGAACTCCGGCTCGTCGTACTGGGGTGCCAGCCACGGACGCTCCATCAGGTGCTCGGGAACGCGCACCTCGTGGATGATCGTGTCGATGGTCGCACCCTCGTTCATGAGTTCGAGAGTCCGGCCGGCCAGGTGCTCGAGGGCCTCGGCGATGTCGCCCAGCACCAGCTCGACCCGCCGGCGGCCGACGATCGGCAGGCCGTGGGCCGGATACACGCGCTCCACCCCCAGGTCCAGCATCTCGCGCATGGCGGCCGCCCACTCGATCGGGTACCGCTGCACCTTCTGGGGGTTGCCGGCGTTGGGAAACACCCATGTCGTGAAGTCTCCGGTGTATGCGGTCAGCCGCTCGGCGTCCCACCCCCAGGCGTGGTCGTCGGTCTCGCCCCGGGCATGCCGGAGTTGGATGGTCCGCCCACCGACCTCGAACGACATCCGGTCCCGGAACACCTCGTCGGGGTCCGCCACGTCGTCGGGGAGGAACCTCGGGCCATTCCCCGCGATGCCGAGGTCCTGCCGGTTGCGTATCCCACCGAACTGGCGGCGGTTGATGATCAGGTTCCAGTCGTTGGTGGTCCGGTACCGCTCGAAGCGGGCCGGCAGCGCCTCATGCGCCAGGAACCTCGGACGCCCATGGCCCCGGTCGGCCGCATCGGCCAGAAAGGCGCCGCTGCCCCCGACGTGGTCGAGGTGCCCGTGGGTGTAGACGAGGCTGTGGATGGGCTGGTCGCTCCACGACCGGAGGGCCGCCACCACGTCGGTCCCGTGCCTCACCCCGCCGGCGTCGAAGCAGACCAGGCCCTCACCGGTCCGGATGATCCAGCAGTGGGAGAACGACTCCACCACGGCCACGTCGTCGTCTATCACCGAGAGCTGGTGGGTGACCCGGTTGTGCGGAGCCTCAGGCCGTCCCGAGTCGATGACCCGGTTGGCGACGTCGACCGGGTGCATGGATGGCCTGCTCATCGTGCTGGCCCCCTTCCAGGGGTGTCTCTTGCATTGGCGTGTCGGGTCCCGGTCATGTCAGGTATCCGAGCGACCGCAGGTTGCCGTCCACCAGCCCGACCGCCCGATCGGTGTCCTCGAACAGGCAGAAGTGGCCACCGTCCACCAGCTGGAGCCCGACGCCCAGGACGTCAGCCTGTCCGGCGAACCAGGACGGGTCGAGGTCGGTGTGCGTGCCGGCCATCACGGCCGCCGGGCTGGTCACCCGCTGCAGCGCCTCGAACGCCTCGACCGGACCGTGGCAGCGCTCCGAGCCGAAGACGAGCGCCTCGGTCTCCGGCCGGCACGCCAGCTCGACCCGTCCGTCCTCCCGGTCGCGGAACCCCCAGCGCACGTAGCCGGCCAGGGCGTCGGGATCCAGGGAGTCCATGGGAGGGCGCGTTCCGTACGAGGCCAGCACGGCCTCCCGGTCGTCCCAGACGTCGCGCCGACGACGGGCACCGACCGCCAGCGGATGGTCGGCTCCGTCGGTGCCGAAGTGCTGCCGCTCACGGGCCTGGGCCTCGATGGCGATGGCCTCGCACAGCACCAGGGCGGCAACCCGCTCCGGTGCTGCGACGGCAACCTCTATGCCCACCGCTCCACCGAACGACACGCCGAGTAGGGCGAAACGGTCGAAGCCAAGGTGGTCGGCGACAGCCAGCACGTCCAGGGCAATGGCGTCGTTGCCTAAGAGGCCGGAATCCACCACGTCGTCACTGGCGCCGTGTCCCCGCATGTCGATGCCGACCACCCTGCAGCGGTCGACCAGTCCCCGGGCCAACGGGTCGTAGAGGCCCGCACAGAAGCCGTTCGGGTGCAGGAGCACGAGCGGCGGACCTGCACCGCCCCAGTCCAGGTAGGTGGTGCCGAGGCCGACCCGGTCCACCCGGCCGGCGACGGGCGAGCCTGTCACCGGGTACACGTCCTACGATCGCCGGAACGGGCTGGGGTGGCCATGTGCGGCAGTCTCGCCGCCCACCCGACCCGGCGACGAGACGAGCAGCCGACGACCATGCAGAAGGCACTTCGACGAGGAGGCCACCTGGCGTGGCCGGCGCTCATCCTCGGACTGCTGCTGGGCGCCTGCGGGGGAAACGGAACAGATCCCGTACCGACGGCGGTCCGTCGGCTGGTCCCCCGGGTCGTGGCCACCCACCCTCACGATCCCGATGCCTTCACCCAGGGCCTGGAGCTGGTCGACGGCTCCCTGTACGAGACCACCGGCCGGTTCACGGCGTCCGGCATCCGCGAGGTCGACCGGTCGACCGGTCGGGTCCTGCGATCCGCATCGCTGGACGACTCCTGGTTCGGGGAGGGCTTCACCGCGTTGGGCGACGGCCGGGCCGTCCAGCTCACCTGGAAGGCCGGGCGGGCGGTCGTCTGGGACCTCGACACGTTCGACGCCGTGGGCACCCTCGCCTACGGCGGACAGGGCTGGGGGCTGTGCCGCCTGGACGCCGACACCCTCGCCATGTCCGACGGCTCGGCGACGCTGTCGCTGCGGGATCCCGACGATTTCCACCGTGTCGGCCGGGTCGAGGTCGCCCTCGCCGGCGAGCCGGTGGACCGCCTCAACGAGCTGGAGTGCGTCGACGGAACGGTGTGGGCCAACGTCTGGCAGACCGACAGGATCGTGGCCATAGACCCGGCCACCGGCAGCGTCACCGCCGTGGTGGACGCCTCCGGGATGGTCGCCGACCGTTCCGGCTTCGGGGACGACGACGTGCTGAACGGCATCGCCCACGATCCCGACTCAGGCCGGTTCCTGCTCACCGGCAAGCGGTGGCCGGTGCTGTACGAGGTGTTCTTCGAGCCTGACCCGTCCGGCTGATCGGATCAGGCGAACCGGGAGGTCGATCAGACCAGGCCGACCCGTCAGGCGAACCGGGCCTCGACCTCGTCGACGGACCAGAACCCGGCCAACGGTCTGTCCGGTGACGTCTCGGCGTAGTGGCGGAGCCGAACCAGCGCGTCGGCGTCGAACAACTCCAGGGCGTCGAAGAAGCCGTGGCCGCCGGCGGCCCTCAGCGCCCGGTCACCCTCGGCGCCCTTCCTCGGCAGGCGCGGGGTGAGGATGAGGAGCCGCGGCCGGTCCCGCAGGTCGTCGCCGGCGTGGCCGTTGGCCAGCACGTGTGCTCTGCCGAGGGTGCGCCACAGCACGTCGATCCGACGCATGCCGGGGCGGGCGTTCGTGAAC
>ERZ651768.714-NODE-714-length-24742-cov-102.288425_pt1 | contig 24742 bp, 20 predicted proteins | sample MGYA00514754_ERZ651768 | MGnify/ENA metagenome assembly ERZ651768
AAGGAAATCCAAACTCCGGATGAGCAAATTGCAGCTATGGCTACAAGAATCTCAAAGGAAATTACTTTTGATGGAGGAACTGTTAAAAACATGGCGGAACGTATCTCTGAGCAGATCAAAACACCTGATGAGCAAATTGCAGCTATGGCCACAAGAATCTCAAAGGAAATCCAAACTCCGGATGAGCAAATTGCAGCTATGGCTACAAGAATCTCAAAGGAAATTACTTTTGATGGAGGTACTGTTAAAAACATGGCGGAGCGTATCTCTAAGCAGATAAAAACGCCAGATGAGCAAATTGAAGCTATGGCTACAAGAATCTCAAAGGAAATCCAAACTCCGGATGAGCAAATTTCAGACATGGCAACAAGAATTTCAAAGCAAATTAAAACACCTGAAGCAAGAGTAAATGAGGATTCTCTGGCATTAACGCTGGCAATAAAACTTACACAAAAAGAAAACCTTGTTGCTACTAAGATTCCACCATATGCAGATTTGCTGAGCCAGGTTTCTGACACCAACGAACAGCAGGATTATGAAAAAACTATAGAGTTGCTGGATGAGGATATTGCCAATCGAACTCCAGACGAACAACGAAAAGCACTAAAAATTTCCGGTCTTATGTCGGTACTTGTAGCTTCAAAAAAATTAAAGCGGGCAATTTCAACCATCGACGATTATGACTTGCCGGATGATCCTGGTTTGCGGGAGATCTCAGCAGCATTGTCTAAATGGCTAAGTAAGAATTTGGTAACAGAATAAAAATCACCTCAACTTTAAACTATCATACGTTTAAGAAATATCAGAATTTCAAATTCGCCTCCTTCCGCTACCAATTTAGACCAACCCGCAAACATCAAACTTTTTACCCCAGCTAATTTTTAGCTAAAACCTGCTGATCAGATCTTTCAGTCTGCTTGCAGTCCAGCAAGTAGTTTCCCAAAGTCGAACATGACTTCACCTATTAATCATTAATAAATATTTTATTATATTAATTGTTTTTCTTGTAAAGAGTTACGTTACAATATAAAATTCGACAAAGGACAATTTAGACATATCCTGGATTTCGGCTTGATTGATAACTAAGGTTAAGACCTGCAAATAAGCCTGTGTGTGAATTACTAGTCTAGTGGGAGATTCCATGTCCTTTTTTGCAAAGACACCTAGGTAAAGCTTTTGCAAAAATTTAAAAACTGAAACGAACTTTTTACCCACAACTAAACACTTGCTATGAGTGCTACTTCATTTTCTTTGGAGCAATATAATATTCATCCCCAAACGATCATTCGCAATGCTTCCCCTTCAGTCTTATATGAAGAGGCTTTGACATACGAAGCTGATGCTACTATTTCATCTGACGGAGCCTTAATTGTCTCCTCATATGAAAAAACAGGAAGAAGCCCGAAAGATAAAAGAATCGTTGAGTATCCTGATATTATGGAGGATGTATGGTGGGGAAATATCAACATGGGGATGGACGAAGAAACATTTATGATTGCACGAGGTAGAGCTGTCGATTATTTAAACACCTGTGAAAGGGTTTATGTGGTTGACGGCTTTGCAGGCTGGGACCCAAAATACCGTCTTAAAATCAGAATTGTCGCAACTCGGCCTTATCATGCTTTGTTCATGCACAATATGCTGATCCGTCCCAGTACGGAAGAGTTAGCCGATTATGGTGATCCGGATTATGTGATTTTCAATGCCGGACGTTTCCCGGCAAATCCACTCACCAAACACATGACGTCGCGTACCAGTGTTGAATTGAGTTTTGATCGCAAGGAATTTGTAATACTTGGTACAGAATATGCCGGAGAAATGAAAAAAGGCGTTTTCACAATCATGAATTACATCATGCCAAAACAAGGTATTCTGTCAATGCATAGTTCCGCCAATGAGGGAAAATCCGGAGATGTAGCTATCTTTTTCGGTCTGTCCGGAACAGGAAAAACGACCCTTTCTGCAGATCCGAAACGGCAACTTATTGGGGATGATGAACACTGCTGGACCGACGATGGAATTTTCAATATTGAAGGCGGCTGCTACGCAAAGTGCATCAATCTTTCTGAAGAAAAAGAGCCGGATATTTTCAAAGCAATCCGTTTTGGTACTGTGTTGGAAAATGTGGATTATGACGAAGAAACCCACATTGTCGATTACGATGGAACCTCTCACACTGAAAATACACGTGCCTCTTATCCGATCGACTTTATTTTGAACGCAAAAATTCCTTGTGTAGGTGGGCATCCGCAGAATATAATTTTCCTTACTTGTGATGCTTTTGGTGTATTGCCACCGGTCAGCAAACTCAGTTCTTCACAGGCTATGTACCACTTCATCAGTGGTTATACCGCAAAAGTCGCCGGTACTGAAATGGGAGTCACAGAACCAGAAGCCACGTTCTCCGCCTGTTTCGGTGCTGCCTTCATGGTATGGCATCCAAGTAAGTACGCAAAACTTTTGGCAGAACGTATTGAAAAAAATGGAACTTCAGTCTGGCTGGTAAATACCGGGTGGAGTGGAGGAGGTTACGGAGAAGGTGAACGTATGTCACTCAAATACACCCGTTCGATCATTGATGCTATTTTAGACGGATCATTGAAAAACACACCTTCTGTAAATAATGAATTATTCGGATTTGAAGTTCCAACTGAATGTCCGAATGTTCCGGATGAAATCATGCAGCCCAGAAGAACCTGGTCTGATGCAAACGCTTACGATCAAGCGGCCCTCAAATTGGCAAATATGTTCAAGGAAAATTTTAAACAATTTGAGGAAGGTTCCAGCCAGGAAATTATTCAGGCTGGACCAAACGTGTCCTGAGTTTTTCATTACTCTTCCTGCTTTGCGCCGTGTTTATGCCGGTGTCCTGCCTTCCTGTAAAAAAACATTACAACTTCTGTTATTCATCTCCTAAGACAAAAAATGTTGCAGTCGTAAAAAGCCCAAAACCGTGTCATTTCAGCGGGAAAAGAAAATAATTTTGCAGGTATTTAACTTGTCAACGGCAGATAAATTGTGATGAAATTACTGATTCATACATATTCAAAACAATGCTGACCATATAATTCGAGAATGATAGAAAAACTGCGTGAAGAAATGATCCGGCATGAACTAGACTTGCTGATCGTAGTTTCGTCCGATGAACATCTAAACGAATACCTGCCCGTCCAAAATTGGCGTTTGAAAGCTTCAACAGTCACTGAAAGTTCTTCGGGATTTTCCGGCTCTGCCGGAACAGTTGTTTTTTGTATTGAAGGACGTCCTCAGCTTTTTGTCGATTCCCGCTATCATTTGCAGGCTGAGCAAACATGTTCAGAAAATTTTGATATTCAAAAACTTGGAAATGAAGGGGTACTTGAACCGCAGAAATGGATTGCAGCTCAAACACAAAAAATATTAAAAGTTGGTGCAGATCCATTTGTGATGAGTCCAAAAGTATGGCGGCGCTATGAAAAAGCCCTTGGCAAATCCGGACACACTTTGGTTCCAGCAACTCCCAATTTGGTGGACACAGTATGGATAAATCGTCCAAATCCTCCCAAAAAAGAGATTTATCCACTGGCTTTGCAATATACTGGAAAAGACAGTAAAAAGAAGTTGCAGGAGATCCGGAAAGAATTGAGTGAATCCGGAAAATCTGATGAATCAAAACCGGATGTCTTACTGCTCACAATGCTCGATGAAATCGCCTGGCTCACGAATATGCGTGGGAGCGATATTGAATTCAATCCGGTTTTTGAAGCTTATGCAGCAATTTTTGCGGACCGTGCAATTTGCTTTTGTCATCATCCGGAAGCAAATTTAAACCTGCACCGTCCAGACTGGGAGTTCCGGCCTTATGAAGATTACGTGAGTTTTTTAGCAGATCTTGCCCTGCAGAAAACAATCAAAGTCTGGATTGATCCCTCAACGATCACGATGGGTTCTCGCTTAGCATTTTCTGAGGACCAGGTTTTCGAAAAAGAAAGTCCCATTGTTTTGTCAAAAGCACTTAAAAACTCAACTGAAATAACTGCCACAAAATATGCTCATAAACAGGCCGGTGCAGGAGTTGTCAGAAGTTTACAGCGTTTGCAATGTGCGTTTCAGGCAGGGCTGCCGGTAACGGAAAAAGTATACGCAAACTGGCTTTATGAAGAATATGCAAAGGCAGAGGAATTTTCCGACCTCAGTTTCAGCACAATCGCCGGTTCAGGACCGAATGGTGCTATTGTTCATTACGGAAATCCGGACTCAGAAAACCCAATGCGAAGTGGAGATTTGCTGCTAGTAGATTCCGGAATTCAATGTGCCGGCGGAACCACAGATGCAACTCGAACTGTAATTCTTGGAAAGCCGGATGAGAAGCAAAAAAGGATTTACACATTGGTGCTGCAGGCTCACATCAGACTTGCCCGTCAAATTTTTCCAGAGGGAACAAACGGAGCTTCACTGGATTCCATTACCCGTTCAGGTCTCTGGAATGCAGGATTGGATTATGGACACGGAACAGGACATGGCGTCGGTGCATTCCTGAACGTACATGAAGGACCGCAACGTATCTCACCAGTTGCACACGATGTGGCTCTGCAAGCAGGAATGGTGATTTCCAACGAACCCGGATATTACGAAAACAACTGGGGCGGAATTCGTCTTGAGAATCTTTACCTAGTAAAAAAAGCAGATAAGTTTCCTCAGCATCCAGGTGGAAAGGGCTGGCTCTGTTTTGAAGAACTGACACTGATCCCATTTGACCGCACACTGATTGATAAAAATTTGCTTTCAGCAGAAGAACTAAACTGGCTGTATGATTATCATGGTCGTGTTTTTAGTGAAATATCACCTATGCTGGATAATACGGAAGACTTCCAGTGGCTGACTTGGGCTTGCGGAATTGATTAAATGAAAATCCTGACTCCCGCAAAAATAAATCCGCTGCTTTATATTTTAAGTAAACGTGAAGACGGTTTCCATGAATTGTATATGCACATGGTTCCAGTCAGTTTATTTGACACATTGACCTTCACCCATAATGATGGACAAGGACTAAATTTAAAGGTGAGTGGAGCAGAGTTTTCTGAGTCTCCGGAAGAAAATTTGGTAGTCCGAGCCGTACGTATTTTTGAACTGGAAAGCGGGGAAACTGTAAATCTAAATGTAATCCTGGAAAAACATATACCTTCCGGTGCGGGACTTGGCGGCGGAAGTGGAAATGCGGCTGGAACTATACAGGCTTTGAATCATTTATACCGAAGATCTTCAGAAACTGAAGGGCTACTGTCTCCGGAAACTATTCTTGCAATTGCGTCAGAACTTGGTTCAGATGTGCCTTTTTTTCTTGAACCATCGCCCTGCGAAATAAAGGGGCGTGGTGAAAAGATAAAACCACTGCTTGAATTTCCAAAACTCTTTCTCATCATTATAAAACCACCTCTTTCAATTTCAACTAAGGAAGCATACAAAAAATGCCTGCCGAAAAAACAAACTAACTTACCAAATGTATGCTCAATTGATGATTTGAAAAGTTACTTTCAGAATCAGTTTGAAACATCTTTACTCGTACAATATCCGGTCTTGTCTGAACTTAAAACTTTATTGCTCGAAAATGGTGCATTTGGTGCATTGGTCTCAGGTAGCGGCTCTGCCGTTTTTGGCGCATATTACAATAAAAAGTTGCAAAATCAGGCACTTAAAAAATTGTCATGTCTTACTGTCGGCGATATATTCTCTTGCGAAACAATGGCCACTCACAGTTATTATTGAACCAGAATTTCATAATACCAAAAATAAATAAGTACCATTGGCTGCTGATCGTTTTCGCAATAATTCTTGTGGGTTGCAGCACAAAAACTGTAGGCCCCCCTGGTAACAGACAATTCGGTAATACCCGTATCTGGAAACAATCCAATCCTCGTATTAAAAAATACGTTCAAGTTTACAGCAATAATAAACATGTCAAAACCTGTTTGGATAGAGCAACAAACAGCAGATATCTTCACTACATTCATCGGGTTTTTTATAAATATAAACTGCCTCCGGAACTTGCACATTTGCCAATACTGGAATCGTGTTTTGACACAAGAGCTGATTCCGGAAGTGCACGAGGCATGTGGCAATTCACAAAATCAACCGCAAAAGATTATGGCCTGCGCGTAAGCTGGTTATCCGATGACCGGCTTAATTGGCGAAAATCTACACATTCAGCCGCGCGTTATTTGAAAAAACTGGGTGAAATGTTTGACAACAACTGGGAATTGGCATTGGCTGGTTACAACGGAGGACCAGGTTATATGTCACGACAAATAAAATCTCAAGGTACTAGAAATTTCTGGGAGCTTGAGTTGCGTAAAGAGACACACGAATATGTACCAAAATTTCTGGCAATGTTAAGTGTCGCCCGCAAAAGATACCCGGAACTATATTTTCAGGGCTCACCACGAGCATGGGCTACATCAGGATAAAATGCTGCTAATTTTACAGAATAACAGGACTTGATTCTGGATTCAGCAGTTGGTACATTTCAATCAATGGGTTGAAAGAGAAAGTTCAAATCAAATTATTTTATAGTTTGGTCTTCTTTCACAAATTATTAATTTTATATGATTAAAAAGGAGTTGCTATGGCAGATGAAGAAGAAGGCGGAGGAGGCGGTGAAAGCAGTGGCGGCGGTGAAAGCAGTGGCGGCGGAAAAAAGAAGAAGATCATTATAATCGTTGCTGTAGTGCTTTTACTTATCATTGGCATCGTAGTTTTTTTGCTGATGTCTGGAGATGAAGAAGAAACGTTACCGGAAGAAGAACTGCCGGTGACAAACGTGGCAGAGCCTCTTGCAGAACCTATTTTTCTTCCTCTTGAAAGTTTTGTGGTGAATCTCAAAGACGGCCGTCGGTTTTTAAAAGCCTCTATCCAGCTGATGCTCAGTGAACCTGGTGCAGCTGCTTATCTGACAGTACGCCTGGTTGAGGTTAAAGACATTGTACTAGCCGAACTGCAGGAATTGTCAATAGAAGATGTCAAACAATCAGAGGCCAGAGAGGCTCTGCGGCAACGGTTAATCAGTGCCATAAGTCAGATTTTTCCCAGCAAGCCGGAATGGGAAGATCCTGAACCAATAAGAAAGGTTTTGTTTGAGGAATTTGTAATTCAGTGATCCACGTTAATCACAGTCTTAATCCGGATACTGGAAAGTCTGGATTCATCCAGGTTTTGAAAAAATGTCGAATGTCTGATGTGTCTCCAATTGATGACAGGCAAGGAACTTCGATGAAAGATAATTTACAGGTTATTTCCATCAATAGAAAAGAATTCCGGTCGGCTGACAAAGTTGCGAAGAAAGGAATTGCCCTGTTTCTGTTGCTGACAGCCCTTTTTTTCTTTGTATCATCTTTGAATGCAGCAGAGGAGGAAGTTGAGGAAATTAAGGTAATTAGAGAAGGACCTCCTCCACTGGAAGATCCTCAATATTTGGATCTTGGTACTTTCGTAGTAAATATGCCTGGAGACAAATATTTTCTTAAAAGCAGCATCCAGTTGGCTTTTGAAAATTCTGCCGCAAAAGAATGGTTGCTGGCAAGACTTCCAATAGCAAAAGATCTTATAATCACTCATCTCAATTCAATTACAGTTGAACAGTTTGATGACACTAAAAGCCGGGCGGTCATAAAAAATGATTTGCAAATCCGCCTGAATTCGTTGTTTCCCAATAAGGCTGTTTGGGAGGATTCTGTTCCAATACGAAGAATACTATTTTTGGAATTTTACCGACAATAGCATAAATAAGATTGCAAAAAGTAAAATAAGCCTGAAATCTGATATAAGTTTTATCAAATGATGTTTTTGGTTGTAGAATTTCCTTTAAACTTTTAGCCTGAAACATAAACAATTAAAACCAGTATTTTTAACTATTGATCAATGGCAGAAGAAGAATCTTTTGAAAACCTGGATGACCTGGACTGGTCAGATGTAGAAAGTGAACTAAAAGCTAACAAAGACCAGATCCTCTCTGAAGCGAAATCTGCAGACAGCGGTGGTCAAAAAGAAGGGGATAATGGAGATGAATCCGGAAAAGAAAATGGTGAAGGTAGCACGTCAAAGACTCCTCAATCGTCGGGTGATATTGACATCAATTTTCTGTTTGATGTACAGCTTTCCATTGTTGTAGAAGTTGGACGTGTTCAAATGCTTATCAGCGACCTGTTGGAACTTGATGAAGAGTCTATAATCGAATTGGACAGTCTTGTAGGACAACCTTTGGATATACGCGCCAACGATTTGCTGGTTGCACGCGGGGAAGTTATTGTAGTCAACGAAAAATTTGCTGTACGGATCACGGATATCATCAGTCCGGACAATCGCTTTGCAGCACTCTGAGGAAAAAAAGCATGAGTTTCGCAAAGCCAACTTGGCTAAAAGCAGGAATTGCGCTGGCGCTTTTGTCAAATTGGATTTTAGTTGCTGCCGCATCAGAAGTGCGTACTCTGAAAAACATTGAGGTTGTTTCCATTGAAAGTACAGAACAGGTTCGCCTGGAGTTCGATGGTAAATTTTCTGGAGAACCACTAATAAATTTTGAATCAGGTTCAATGAGCCTGCGATTTAGTTCTACACACACTGATCCTGCACTCCCCCTGCTGACTGCTGCAAAAGACAATACTTTAATCAAGGCAGTTCGTGCTGTTGAATTTCCTGATACAGATTTTGTCCATCTGGAAATTTTACTCCAGTCTCCACGGACACTACTGGATCATCCAAAAATTACCCACTCCGGAAACTACATAATCCTTGGTTTTCCCAACAATTTTTCTGCCACACCTGCACTTTCAAGTACAAACGTCCTGACAAAAGAAATTGAAAAACGTGTAAAAGCCGACGAGTCTTTCCCCTCTACTTTTTCCAAAGAATCTACAGATGAGCAACCCCCATTTCTGGTAGATGGTCTTCTTCCTTCACCAGAACAAGATTGGGGTTCAACAATGCTGACACTGGTTTTGTCTCTGTTATTCGTTTTATTTCTCATTTATTTGATAGCTTTTATATATAAACGTTTTTTCAGTAGTCGATTTTCCTCAATGCAGGGTAATGTACGCATTCGTCAGGTTTCAAGCCATCATGTTGGACCAAAGCAGAAAATTATAGTTTTCGAAATGAATGAACGAAAGTTCGCCTGCGGTGTAACACCTACATCCATCAACTTGATCGCAGAATTACACGACGAAACAGATTCGGAAATTATCCATTCGATTCAGACTGATGAAAATGCTAAAGATTTTAATATTGATCAGTCAGGTGAATCTTTTGAAATTGATCCGGAGCAACCCTTTGAGCAAACTAAAACGAATGTACCAAATAACAAGAATAGCAAAGATAACCTTGATGCTTCAATTGAATTTGAAGGTCTGGAAAAAGACATTTTCCTTAAATCCAATGCTGAAAACCGCAATAGCCTGGAAGAGTCAAACATTCATAATAACGAATTAAAATCAACAATCAAAACTCATTTTTCAAAAACTCCGACAAAAACTAAAATTATGCCTCATGGGAATCCTGTGATGCAGCACTTTGCAAGCAAACTTTCAGAACGTCTAAAATTCTTAAAACCCATCAAATAGAGTCCATGCTGTATTTTCAATTCGAAACTCAATTAACTGAAAACATGGAACAAGTTGCAACGTCGGGCTCAGGCTTCAGAAAATCTTTTTATTTATGTAAAAGTATAAAGTTTCCAATTCGCAGCCTGCTGTTGCTGTCTGTTTTTTGTGTAGGAATGCCGCTTTATGCACAATCGCCAATTCCAGGCATCAACATTTCCGTTGACACTGCAAGTTCACCCCAACAGGTAGCAACTACATTGCAGATCGTCTTTTTACTGACGATTCTAACTATGGCACCGGCTATTTTAATCATGACAACTTCATTCACAAGATTTGTGATTGTGTTGTCATTTTTAAGACAAGCTATTGGAACTCCGCAGGCTCCATCAAATCAAATCGTGATCGGCCTTGCACTGTTTCTTTCTTTGTTTGTGATGATGCCGGTCTGGGAAGAAGTCAACGAAGTTGCCCTTTCACCGTATCTGGAAGAAACTATTTCCCAGGAAGAATTTATGGATCGTGCCACTTTACCAATTAAACGATTCATGGGAAATTTTACACGTGAAAAAGATTTGGCTCTTTTTGTTCGAATTGCTAAAATAGAACGACCAAAAAACATCGAAGATATTCCAATTTGGGTTATGATTCCTGCGTTCGTAATTAGTGAACTAAAAGCCGCATTTCAAATTGGTTTTTTGCTATATGTTCCATTTCTTGTGATCGACATGGTTATTGCTTCAATTCTGATGGCAATGGGTATGATGATGATGCCGCCAGTAATGATTTCTTTACCGTTCAAACTGATGCTTTTTGTTCTTGTAGACGGCTGGCACTTGATTCTTGGTTCTATGGTCAAAAGTTTTGTGGAAATTTAATTCTTAAACAACTAAGTGAGTTTTTATGACAGAAGCCCTTGTTGTTTCCATTATGATTGAAGCCATGCGAATGGCAACTCTTCTCGCTGCGCCCATGCTGATTGGAGCATTGGTAGTAGGTTTACTTGTTTCTATCTTCCAGGCAGTAACGCAGATACAGGAACAAACATTAGCAATCATCCCAAAAATGGGGGCAATGATGGCTGTATTGGCTATCCTGTTCCCATGGCTACTCACGCAGGCTACTACCTACATGGCAGGTATTTTTTCCAACCTCCCCAAATTCATTGGCGGCTAAAAGTCTTTCAAATAATCCCTCTCTCTATTCATTTTAAATTCACAAAAATTCAAATCAAGTAATTTCTGGCTAGACCATCTAGTACTGATATTGGATAATGTTTGTTGAACAAAACAAAAAACTGCTTTTATTGATTAATATTGACTGTATCGTAAATAGTTTAAAATCCAAAACACCTAATCAGTAATCCAGAAATGGAAATGGAAAAAGAATAATCTAGAGATTGTTTCGGTGCTGGTTCATTTCGACCGTAGGGAGATGTCTTAATGATATTAGTGTGGTTACATATACAAGATTCCTCTCTTCACTCAAAATGATATGGTTTAAGGACTTTATAAGGATGCATCAATATTATTCAGCAAATAAAATTCATTGAATACAAACTAACTAATATAAGTAAAAAAACAATTATGATTCAATCTCCTGATTCTGAATTTGAAAACGAAAATGATAGTCAAGAGGAAGAAATTGAAGTACAGGAAAACATTATAGAAGCACTTCCTGAAGACAAAGCACTTGTCGTTAGCGAAGATGTTTTTCCTGATTCACTGCTAATAGTACCCCTTTACGATCGTCCTTTATTCCCTAAAATGCTGCTTCCGGTAATAATTTCTGAAGAAAAATTGGAAAAAGTTTTACTGAAGGAATTAAAGGGCCCCCTCCGCTATGTTGGGTTGGTTTACAGCTATGAACCTGAAGATGATTCTCAAACTAATGAACCTGGTACTACAGAAAATTTATCGAAGGTAGGAGCCGTAGGAAAGATTGTGCAGGCCTCAAAACATGGTAACGATCCGATGCACATTATTGTGCAGGTTATGGAGCGCTTTGAGATCATTGATATTACTTCTGAAGATCCTATAATCAGGGCAAAAGTGGAATATATAACGGAAACTGGTGAAGAAAAGTCGGAAGATGAACTAAAAGCCTTTTCCGTTTCCATCATTAATCTCATCAAAGAACTGGTACAACTAAACCCTTTGTTTAAAGAAGAACTCGGGCTTTTGATGGGACGCATCAATCTCAAAGATCCGGCGACACTTGCTGATTTTGCTGCATCGATGACAACTGCATCCGGTAAAGAATTACAGGAAATTCTTGAAACAAAAAACATAAAAATACGAATCGAAAAAGCATTGTACTTGCTTAGGCACGAACTGGAAGTAGCAAAACTTCAGGTAAAAATTTCTCAGCGGGTAGAGGACCGAATGTCTCAGCAGCAGCGAGAATTCTTCCTGCGTGAACAACTCAAGGAAATTAAGAAAGAACTGGGAATCACCAAGGAAGGTTCTGAAAGTGAAACAGATAAATATGAAGCACGTATAAAAAAGCTTAAACTCTCTGAAGAGGCAGAAGAACGTATAGATGAGGAGCTTGAAAAATTACGATTAATTGAACCTGCTTCACCAGAATATAACGTGACACGAACATATCTGGACTGGCTGACAATTTTACCATGGGGCATCTACAGTAAAGATTTTTTTAATATTCAACGCGCAGCTCGAATTCTCAATCGTGATCACTATGGCCTTAAAGATGTCAAAGATAGAATTTTGGAATTGATATCTGTAGGAATCATCAATGGTGATTTGGCAGGCTCAATTGTTTTGCTGGTTGGACCTCCTGGTACTGGGAAAACTTCTGTAGGACAGTCGATTGCCAGGGCTTTGGGACGCAAATATTTTCGTTTTTCTCTGGGTGGAATGCGTGATGAAGCAGAAATAAAAGGTCATCGTCGCACATACATAGGTGCACTTCCAGGCAAATTTATTAATGCAATCAAAACCTGCAAAACTGCCAATCCGGTAATTATGCTGGATGAAATAGACAAAATTGGTGCAAGTTTTCATGGAGACCCTGCTTCTGCTTTGCTGGAAGTTTTAGATCCTGAACAAAACAAAGACTTTTTGGATCACTATCTGGATGTACGTTTTGATCTTTCAAAAGTACTTTTTATTTGTACTGCAAATCAAACCGACACAATTCCACCGGCACTGCTCGACAGGATGGAAGTCATCCGGCTATCCGGTTACATCCTTGAAGAAAAACTGGAAATTGCACGAAAACATCTGTTACCTAAACAATTAAAAATACACGGACTCAAAAAAACCCAGTTTTCACTACCCAAACCAGTATTGCGAGAAATCATTGATGGCTATGCCCGTGAAGCTGGAGTACGAAGTTTAGAAAATAATCTTAAAAAATTACTGAGAAAAACTGCAAGAAAATTTGTAGAAGAGGAGATTGATCAAGTTAAGATTTCCAAAGACGATCTTCCGGATATGTTAGGACGAAAGACCTTTGCAGAAGAATCGCGCTACAAAAAACCTAAAATTGGAGTAATAACAGGGTTGGCCTATACCAGCGTCGGTGGTGCCACTTTGTTCATTGAAGCCTCCAGTGTTGAAGCCAAAAATCCTGGATTTAAACAAACCGGACAACTAGGAGACGTGATGGTAGAATCAACGGAAATTGCTTATACTTTCATCCGCTCCCTTGGCAGTAATGACGAAAGAATAAAGAATTTCTTTGCACAAAATTTTGTTCACCTGCATGTACCAGCCGGTGCCACACCAAAAGACGGTCCATCCGCAGGAATTACAATGGCCTGCGCACTTCAATCACTGGTTGCACAGGAAGCAGTTATTCCGAATCTTGCGATGACAGGAGAGTTGACACTCACAGGCTTAGTCATGCCAATAGGCGGAGTCAAAGAAAAAACTATTGCAGCAAAGCGGGCAGGTATAACTCAATTAATTTTTCCTGCTGAAAATAAAAAAGATTTTGATGATTTAGATGAAAGCATCATTGGAAAAATCACTCCATATTTTGTAAAAACTTTTACGGAAGTTCTGCCAATTTGCTTTCCAAATCTGAAAGGTACTAAGAAACATAAAATCCCTAAAACTTAATTATTGACTAAGAGCTTTGTTTGCTTCCCTTTTCCGGGCACCACAAAGAAAATAAGAACGCTCTTGTAAAGGAAAATACTCCATTTATCAGCAATTTTCTGGTTGAATACAATAATCTGAGACTTCATGCATCCTTCTTTTTTTAACCCTGAATTGCTTTCTTTGCTGGGGTTACTTTTGGTGTCAGGTGCATTTGCCGGACTACTGGCCGGACTGTTTGGAGTAGGTGGAGGAATAATTTTAGTTCCGGCTTTATTCTACGTATTTGATGAGTTGGGTTATTCTTCGGAACTCACAACCCACCTGGCAGTTGGAACTACGTTGGGGATAATCGTTCCAACTTCAATTTCATCGGCCTGGTCTTACTATAAAAGAGGTTCCGGAAACATAGTTATGTTTCGTAAGTTAGCACTACCTGTGGCTGGCGGTGCGTTAATTGGTTCATTACTGGCGGGAAATCTTAGTGGTTCTGTACTAAAAGCCATTTTTGCAGTGATTGCCCTGGTTATTGCGTTAAACCTTTTTCAAAAGAAGCAGTTCGTTCTTGGCACCAAACTACCTGCAAAACTTAAAGTGTGGAGTGTTGTTGGATTAATCGGCCTATTTTCAGCAATGATGGGTATTGGCGGCGGAGTTTTTTTTACTTCTTATTTGACTGCTTACAGCTTACCCATGCTAAGTGCTGTAGGAACATCTGCAAGTTTAGGGTTGATGATAGCCCTTCCTGGAGTAATTGGATATATCTTCAGTGGATGGAACAGTATAAGCCTTCCTCCTTTAAGCTATGGTTACTTCAGTTTAGCAGGATTTTTGTGCATAATTCCAATGACCATGGTCATGGTACCACAAGGAGCAAAACTGGCTCACAGCTTGGATAAAGAAAAACTCAAACGCTGGTTTGCAATTTTTCTCCTGCTGATCTCCTTGCGAATGCTTTACAAAATATACTACTGATGCATTTATGTCTATGAAGAACTCCAGATCAAAACCTTTCGTGATAGGAATCAGCGGTGGTTCTGGTTCAGGTAAATCAACAATTATAAATGAGATTGTAGAACGCATAGGTCCGGAGAAAATAGCTGTACTACACCATGATGCATATTATCGGCACAGGCCTGAATTATCATTTGAAGAGCGTACCATAATTAATTTTGATCATCCGGATTCATTGGAAACAAAACTTTTAATGAAACATCTGGTACAACTGATTTCCGGGGAAAAAGTTGAAGTTCCTATTTATGATTTCGCACAGCATTTGCGGAATTCCAAGACAAAAAAAATATCCCCCTGCCAGATATTGATTGTAGATGGAATCCTGGTTCTGAATGATTCTCAACTCTGCGAATTAATGGATTTAAAAGTCTTTGTTGATGTACCTTCAGACTTAAGATTCATCAGGAGGTTGGATCGTGATATCAACGAGCGGGGACGTTCTGTCACATCAGTAACCGAACAATATCTTGCTACCGTTCGTCCTATGCACGAAAAATTTGTTGAACCCAGCAAGCAAAACGCTGACATCCTTATCCCTGGAGGCGGAAACAATGTGCAAGCTGTCAGGGTTTTGTCTGCACTTTTGCAAACACTTCCTGCAAATTAAAGTTTCAGTTCCGCAAAAACAGTTCTCATCACCGCAATTCAAATTCCTTTTCAAGTATTTGAAGAACTTCATTTCGCTGCTTAGAACGGGCATAATCAGCAGCCGTTTTTTTATTAAAATCAACTACAAATGCATCACCGCCTTTATTGAGCAGTAAACCTACTGAACCTGTTCTTCCTCTTCCTGCTGCCAGCATTAGAGCTGTTTGACCATTATTATTCTGCATATTAACACTTGCTCCTCGTTTTAACAGTTCCCAAATAACCTGCAAATTGCCCCTCTCGGCTGCCCACATTAGTGCTGTCCAGCCTTCGTTAGTGCGTGAATTCAGATTTGCCCTTGATTCCAAAAACATTTTTACCAGCCGTAAATTACCGTAATATGCAGCCCACATTAACGGTGAAAAATTACCTTTATCCGGATCAGCACCATGTTCCAGTAATACTTTTACAATGGCCTCATTTTTCATTGAAGAAGCCCAAACCAGTGGAGTGTCTTCAAGTCCATCTGAAGTGTCAACATTCGCCCCATATTCTGCCAGCAGCTTTACCAGTTCAGTATTTTGCTGTTTGACCGCATGCATCAAAGGTGTATATCCATTGAGATCCTTCAGTTCCAAATCAACACCTTCATCAATAAATCTTTCAACTTCAGCTAAATTTTCTTTTTTTACCGCCTGGATAAAGGAACTCTCCGGTGTTGTCTGCATTAAAGAACTTTGTGCCACTTCACTTTTTTCAAACAAAAATGATTTATTGTCGGACAATAAGACTTCATAAATTTTGCCGGATTGATACTCCGGCCAGAGTAAAATCAATAACGTGATAGCCACGCTGGTAAAACTAAAAAACAGGATCCAACCTAACAAAAGCCAGCGTGAATAATTTTCATTAACTACTTCCCGAAATGTATTTTCTGCTTCTTCCTGCTTTTCATTCTGACCAGATTTCCGTTGGTTGTCCGCTTTATTTTGATCTTCCTCAGTCTCAACAATTAGATCCTGATTGGTGTAATCTTTGCGTCTTTTGGAAAAGAAAGGGTTTGAGAAACGAGAAAAATATTTTGGCTTTATCCTGAATGGAACTTTTTCTTGTTGCTGCTGTTCAAGAAGTTGGGGTCTGCCTTCGGAAATCGACAATAGAATTCCTGGATCAATCTGAGAACTTCCGGAAATAGTAATGGGTATATTTTGCAGTCGAACGTGCCTGATAACTAATCCCAGGAGTTCCTGTGTATCATGGCTTATGACTTGCAGATTGTTTAAATCCAGATTAATCTTCTCCGAATTACTTGAAAAAATACCCTTTTCAAGTGCATGCATTGCCGGCTTGATATCTACATGCCTCAACTCATCAACGACTTTCAAAGTCACAATTTGATTTTTTTCAGTGGAAACAATTCGATTTAGCATTTTACTTAGTCAATGTTGGCAGGAAGGTTGCAGAATGTTTCACAGGTAACTATAATTGTTTTCTCCTGTAGAATCAGCAAAAAACACACCAAATTTTTGACAATTTACAAATGAAATATTTTAAGTATAAATTGATTTTGGTACAGTTTATTTTTGCCTTGAGTATGAACACAGCACTGGCAGAAGAATTGTCAGACTATGTATACTGGAAAGATCAGCAGATTGCTCAGCTAGAAGAACTCACTTGGAAATTGGTTGACTCAGTTCAAAGTATGGGATCCAAAATCAGTTCCGTGGCGATTTCGAATATTTCATACGGAGATACCCTGCCAAGTAGTTTTCGCAAAGTTGCTACTGCACGTTTACAACAAACACTCACCAGTCAGATAAAGTTGAAGGTGAGCGTCTGCGAGGCATGTAGTCAAATTCGAACCGACATTTCTGGCAGTTTTCTTAAAATTAGTCGTGGAATCGCTGACGACAAATTTCGTCGAGAGATTGCCAAAGAATTAAATGTTAATGGATTTCTTGATATTGCCTTGTTTACAAGCAAAGGACAACTCTCGATTTCACTTAATGCATATGATGCAAAAAATGGAGAAATTGTTTTTTCTAAAATTGTGACCGGAAGGCCGCCCAAAAGTGGGTCTTACATACATGCTTTCTACGGCAAGATGACGGTCCCAATTAAATTCACCAGTGATTCATCTGGCCAAATCACAGTTGATCACCAGGCTAGAGTTCTCGGCGGGGAAAAAATGATTAGACTTGCAGATGACTGGAGTTTAACTGGAGGGGGTTCATTTTTGAGTGATGACAATTCCAACTTGACAGATAAATATGAGAAAGCAATCACTGGATTTTTGATTGATGGCACAATTGGATATGACCTTTTCAACTTTGGCGGTGACCAAGTATCATTTGGGCTAATAGCTGGTTTAGGTATGATGACTGTTACACCATTCAGTAATCCGGCATATTTCAAAACAGGTTTTACGGTCTCTGTTGCGGAACAATTGACGCTTAGTTACCATTTACTGGCCTTGCTGACAACAGATGAAAGTGCTACTGCTTCAAGTGCATCAATTGTTTCAATTGGATGGAAATTCAGTGGAGATGAATTCTAATTATAATTATGAGTTCCAAAGATATACTTAATGTCATGAAACCAAATAACAATTGCAGAACATCACTTTCATTTTTGCCAATATTTATAGTTGGCCTCTTGTTATTGGTGAGTCTAGGCGGTTGTAGTACTTCAACTGAAGATTCTATTGAGCCTGTAGAAGAGCTTCCTGTGAAGAAAAAAGTGCTCTTCAATCAGAAAACTAGTGGTGGGAAAAATCATGTTTCAGTTATCGAAGAGACACAGGGCAATAAACGCATCCTGCGGATTGTTTTACAACGTGGTGATCTCCAGTCTAACTTAATTCATCCCATTGACAGTCCTAATTTTGTAATTGCAGTACCTTTGCAGGATGCAACCAGCAAAGGCTTAACTTTAAAAACAGCTGCTTTTGAACAAAGTCTTAAAATAGATATTGATCAATTACTCGCACGTTACCTTTCGCCGGAACGGTTTAATGTTTCTGTAATAATTAATTGGGACAAAAAATTGTTGCAGGAAGTGCAACTGAAAAACTTACCGCTTGATTCTGACACATCTAAAGTTGATACAAACGTTGAAAATGTAGAGGGTGATGACGAAATCTCTGAAAGTGTAAAGCGAAACCATGAGCTGAAGGAAGCCCTAAAATCGGTTCAAGTCAGTGTTTTGCTGGACAACACCTTGCCTGAAACACAGGAGATATTTGTAAAGAAACTGATTCCTGCTCAGGAGTTTTTCAATGCTGATCGCGGAGATGTAGTTTCAGTGGAACGCAGCTCTTTTCCGAAACCATTTTCTGACAGTATTGCTCCATATGAAGAACAAATTGTAAGGAGGAAACTTACAGAGTTATTGTTGAAATATGTCGCTAAAACTGATTTTGTTGTAAATGTAAAATTTTCTTTGATTGAAAAAACTGAAAAAACTGAAAATGCACCTCCTTCTGCCAGCAATATAAAGATGGCTATAAATTTACTTCTCGACGACACTGTTCTGCCTTCAGTGGATACTTTCCTCAAGGAAGCTGTTCCTCTGGCAATAAATTTTGATGCGGAAAGAGGCGATGCTCTGAAAATTATCCGCAAAAGGTTTCCGGAACGTTCCGTTGATTCTATTTCGCCTGAACAACGCACTGCACTTAAAGATTATCGATTAAAGATTCTTGAAGCTTTCCAAACAGGAGATTACGTTTCAGGTTTGGAATGGGCGGAAAAAGGTTTGAAAGCCGCAGTTAAAAGAGCAGACAAAATATTTATCTTAAAAATGAAAGGTTCCTTGCATTTCCTCCTGGAAGAAAAAGAGGAGGCATTGGAAATGTGGCGGCATGTACAACGTTTAGATCCAACAGATAAAGAAGTTATTCAAATGCTGAATAACCTGGAGTAAGGAATGAGAAAAAACACAATTTCAGGTGACCTTGCATCACTTTTTAGCTTACTGATTATTTGTTTTCTGACGTTTTATTTTGGCGAAAATGCATCTGCACAAGAGACGTCTGATGGTAAGGATGAATCACAAGTAGAGGATCCATCTCCGGAAAAGGCAGAAGAGGCAGCAGAAAAAAAACAATCCCTTGAAGAGCTACTTGCTGTTCCATTTAAGCTGATCAAGGAAGAAGAAGATGAAGATTTAGGACAAGGCGGGAAAAATGAGGACAATAAAAGCAAAAGCAATAAAGGTGAAGTAAAACTTCCTCCACCTCCGGAACAAAGAAAAGTTGAACGGGACCTAGAAAAAAAGATAGATATTATTTTTCGCGAGGTACTTCCTAAGGATTACGTAGGAGTAACGGTTAGTATTCGTTATATTCTGGAAACCGTTCCTGTCACTAAGGTGGATAAAAGTATTTCTAAAGTCAAGCTTCCAGGATTTGAAAATAATGTCTGGGTACCAACACAGTCTAAAAAAATAATTGGGATAGTTAATCAAGTAAGACCATACACTACAATATTTGCTGTCGTCAATACTCCGGTTTCTTTGTTCAATGTGGAAGTCATACGACAAATATTGGACGAACGAATCAGGTTCCTGAATTTAACCGGCAGAGACGTTCTAAGAATGGTGCATGTCCCGTTTACAACACCCGCTCAATCTTCAGTAAATACTCTTGATAACGCAGCCGCAGAACTGGCCAAAAAGGATGATGGAGATGAGAAAGTAGGGGAAGATGAAAAAGTAGACGGTGAAGAAAAGGAAGAGAGTATAGAAGATAAAGAGCTAAAAGAGGATAAAGATGGAGGGGAAACAGATAATAAAACGCCGGATGCAGGTGCGGGAGAACTTGAGCTGGCAGAGCAGAAAAAAGACAATGAAACACTTGAAGATAAGCCGGAAGCTATATTGGAACCTGATCCAGAACCCCGCCGGATAGACCAAAAGACTCGGGTTGAAACAGCACGTTATTTGTTACAGGTTAGAAAAGCATATTTGAAGGAAGATTATGATGCTGCTATTACTGCTCTTAGAAGAGCAATTGAACTTAATCCCTTCTCCTCACAAGCTTTTGCTATGCTGGGTTCAGTTTACTATCGTCTCGGATGGAATAGAATGGCAATAGAAAATTGGCAGCACTCGCTTGAACTTGATCCAACAAATGAAGGTCTGAAAAAATATCTCATGCGTTTGTCAAGGTAACAATGAATACAAAAATATTTTCAAGGATACAGAAGCGCAAATTCATGGGACTGAAAAGGGTTTTTCAATCTATTTTAGTATCCTCAATAATTTTATTTTTGCTCAACCCAGACTTATCCCTTGAAGCCCAGGAACGCGTCAAGTCGCTAAGTGTCCGGCAGTTTGAAATTGAAGAAGCAATCCGCAATGGTCTCAAATATTACCTGGATACTAAGGATTACGTACTGCGGGTAAAACTGTTTGGAGAGGAACGTTCCATCGGTAGTATAGCAAACGAGGCGCTTCCAGGATTCGGACAACTCAATGATCCTGTAGGTTCAGGTGCTAAATACTGGGAAATCACACGGATGCGTGTAGATTTGGTGATGCACAAAGAAGTTTCACCTTCAGTAAACACTTACATCGGTGAAATTGTACCTATCCTCAGTGGACTTGATTATGAGCGTGGAGACGAACTGATTTTTGTACCAATTTTGCCTAGTGATCCATTTCCTGAGCAGGTTGGTGATCCTTCTTCAGCAGGTTTACCGGATCCAATGGCGAAAGCCCTCCCGGAAGATGACCCAAAAGATAAAGAAGTTGCATTGCAGAGTGGTGAACCGTCTGAAGAACAAGATGGAGAATCACTAGATGAAGAACCGTTTTGGCTGAGAATGAGCGACATTGAAATAATTCTTGCCGGAATGTTGTTGTTACTTATTCTTTTGTTTTTCTGGGTTCTCTGGAAACTAAGAAAATTCAAAGCAATCTCAACCGGACAAGAAGGTTTTCCTGCCCTGATGCCGCCTCAATCTGAAACGCCTCAATTACCTTCGCCTGATAATCAAGGTTTTGCTTCAATTGCGGATACTAATGCTAAACTCCTAAAAAGTCATGAAAACCATGAAAACCAGTTAAATGATGCTGTCCTAATCGCAGACAACGAGCGACTCATTCAAGAAATTATTAAACAGATGATTGGTCGTGATGACTGGAAACAAGAATTAGTCCAAGAAATGTCTCGGGACAAACAATCGATGGACATGCTGACCCAGTTGATCGCTACTCTGGGAATGAGTACATCAAGAAAACTTTTCTCAGGTACTATTCCTCAAAATACTTATTTGGATCTGGAAAAATTAGCGGAAGAAGCTAGTTCTTCACCTGAAGAAGAGAATGAGATGTTAAAGGACATACAGAAATTTTTTCTTACCAAACAGTTAACTGATCCCGAACAAAATAAATCAAATCCATTCAGTTTCATGGATGAGCTTAGTACATCACAAATCGGTTTTTTGGTTAAAGACGAACCTGCAAAAATAAAAGCCTTTATATTTGGGCGTTTGGAAAGTGATGAGGCTGCTGAATTATTACGTGATTTATCCAAAGACGAGCGTACACAAGTGGCATTGGAATTGGGGAAACTCCACGAACTTCCCCTTGAACTGGTGGAGAAGATTGGCTACAACCTTGCAGAAAAAGCCAGACATGTGCCTGATGATGGTACAGTCGGAGTTGATGGAATAAAATTCATTGCAGATGTCCTTGGTGATTTGGACAATACAACCAGGGAAGAACTGGTTAAGGGCTTGCGTACTTCAGACATAAAACTCAGTGAGAACATTGAAAGTCATTGCTTTATTTTTGAGTCAATACCAGTTGTTCCAAAAGATATATTGCTGGAAGTTGTGCGAAAATTACAACCTGATGATGTGATAACTGCAATTTCTGGTACTACCTCAAAAATCAAGGAAGCAGCAATCATGTGTTTCCCTGAAAAAAGCCGTCCTGCCCTCGTTTCTTCACTAAAAACGAAATCACCGGATTCAGACGAAGTCCGTGCAGCCCGCAAATTGTTTGTACAATCTATGCGGGATATGTCTGATGCCGGCCGGTTGAACCTACAGGAAGTCAATACAAAGTTTACTCAAGAAAGCAGTCAAACTGAATCTGCGGAACAATAATTAGTTGATGCTTAAAAAACAGTTTTTGAATCCCGGATCAAGTCCGGGATGACAAAAGAAAAACTTTTTCAGCAAGCACTAATTAGTTTTAGTCTTCGGAATTAGGGACAAAACCATTTCCGGAGTAATCGTGGTTAAACAGCGCAAATAGTCCGGATTACGGCATTTCCCGCGGCCATCACGGGAACATGGGCGGCAACCCAGTACTTCCTCTGTTTCCAGCATTTTACTTTCTTCCAAAAATGGAGCATAGCCAAACTCTCTCACAGTTGCTCCAAACAAAACAATAACAGGGGTACGCATCGACTCCGCCAGGTGACCAACAGAAGTGTCGTTAGTAACAACAATGCTGGCTTGCCTAAGCAATTCAGCAGTTTCAAGTGGAGAAAACCGGCCTGCTACGCTTTGTACCTTCCCTGAAAATTCTTTTTCAAGTTGAATAGTTTCTTTTTCACCTGTACCCCCGACCAGTACTACAGACCAACCTTGCTCAAGCAAACTTGAAATCACTTCATTAAAATAAACCAGTGGCCAGCATTTCAGAGGATAGGATGCAGACGGACCTATAGCAACAAACCGTTTGGGAAGAAAGTTGTTTTTTTTTAGAAATTCCTGAATTAGTAAAACAGCACTTTTGTCCGGAAATAGTTCAGTCCGGTTATTCAATTCCAACTTTGTGTGTTCCTGTAAAGGACGAAGCAGGTGCTGACGTTGAGATGGTGTTTTTTTGAGAAAATTTAGTTTCCAACGAATGAGTAAATCACGTTTCCAACTGCGCTTGTTGATGGACCAAACTTGCGGATATTTAAAAAGCCCGAATCCGGAAAGATTCCAGACAATCCAAATACTTCTCAAAGAACGGTGAGCATCGTAAATCAGGTCATATCTTTCCCTCCGCAATTTTTGTATCAAGGTTTTCAGCAGAACACCGGATCCATTTCTACTGTACCTGATGACTTGATCAATGTGAGGGTTGTTATCAAGGACAGTGCCTTGTCTTGATGAAGTCAGCAATGTAATTCCTAAATCAGGATAAATACGCTTCAATTCTCGAAATATTGGTGAAGTCAGCACCAAATCACCCAGTGCACTAAAACGAATTACCAGAATTTTCCGGGGATTATTCATTAACCTTTAGTAATTGAGTGAAAATTTCATGGTGTTTGCATCACACTTGTTTTGAATATAAGAACGTCAAATCCACTACTAATCATTACAATACAATGAATGTAAACCAAACAAAATCTGCAATTCCGCTAAATTTTACTGAAAAAGGTAATGGAACTCTTTCTTCTGTATCAGGAAGTCAAAGACTTTCATTTGAAAATATTCGCAGTTTTCGTCAACATTTTGAACAAGGAACTATACCTATGCGCTTTGCCTTAGGAGACAATCAACATCAAACTTTGATAGTTGCAATGTACGAAGGTACCGAAAAATTACTAAATCAGGATGTATCTGAATTTGCTGTACTCGAATATCTGGAAGGACTTAAACTGACAGCCAAAGAATTGCGCCAACAGGGAATTTCCGGGGAACAATTCAGAACATCTCTGCTTGAACATTCTGCGTCAACTGTCCGAGACTTGGTAAGCTCTTCCTGATTTATCAGGTTCCGCTCACTGCCATTTTGTCAATTTTAAAAGATGGTGTGAGAATTGAGCTTCTTTCATCAACTTCACTGCCAATCATTTTCAAATTATTCAACATTTCAGTAAAAGTACCTGCAATAGTAAATTCACTTACCGGCTCAGCCAATTTCCCTTCACGAATCCAAATTCCCTGTGCCCCCCTAGAGAAATCTCCTGTAACAATATTTGCTCCCTGACCTGACATAAAGGTCAAATACAATCCGTTTTTGACGCTTGCAATCAATTCCTCTTCCGGATAATCACCAAGATTAAGAATCAGGTTGGAAATTCCTCCAGAGTGACCGTTGGAAGTCATTCCAAGTTTATTTGCAGAATATGTAGAGAGCATATAATTTTTCAGTACACCATTTTCTATCAAAACTAAAGGTTTGGCCTCAACTCCTTCACTGTCAAAGTGACGACTCCCAAGTTTTCCTGGAAGTAAAGGATTATCTATCAGGTTTATTTTAGAATCTGCAATAGATTCATTTAGCCGATTCAAGAGGAAGGATTGCTTGCGAAAAAGATTTTCGCCCATTAATGCAGAGGCTATTTTACCCAGAAAACTTTGAGCCATTTCCGAACTAAAAACTACAGGGACTTCCTGGCTTGCCGGTTTGACTGCACCAAGTTTGCGTAAGGTTCTATGACAGGCTTTTTCTACAATTTCCCGGGAGGGAGTCAGATTCTTGTGAAAACGAGCTGCACTGTACCAACCGTCCGTTTGTTTACGTCCAATGTTAGTTGAGTCACCGGCT
>ERZ651768.716-NODE-716-length-24735-cov-3.702085_pt1 | contig 24735 bp, 21 predicted proteins | sample MGYA00514754_ERZ651768 | MGnify/ENA metagenome assembly ERZ651768
ATCTTGATAATGATGGGCTTATTGAGTTTGCCTCTATAGAAGTAGGCAGAGAAAACGGACACCACATTTCAATGATCCGTTATTATGAGATTGATGGTGATGGCTATCAACAGTTGAACTGGGAATTAGCTGCTCCAGATGGTTTATTGGGAAATTTTGTGAATTTAAAAATAGGCGACCTAGACGGTAATGGTATTCCAGAACTTATTACAATCATGAACCTCACCGATGAAAATGAAGAACACATTTTGCATCCCATTGTTTATTATTATCCTTGGGATGGTAAAGGCTTCAGCGAAACTCCAGCTAGTACGCTAAATTTATCTGAACGGAACACATTCCTGCGTTGCCATAATTTTGAATTATTGGATCGGGATAATGATAATGATCAGGAATTATTGGTTTCATTGGGTAGTCCAGTACGAGGACTGGCTGTTGTAGATGTTAATAGTGCTGGCGAATTAAAAATAACAACGCGATTAGAACCAGAATCTATGCGTTTTGGTTCTGGATTTGTTTATGCTGGAGTTGTTGATTGGAATCGTGACGGTTATGATGATATCATAAGTTTCAGTCCTGAAGGCAATGTGATGAAAGCACAGCCTTTTATGAATATCAATGGCTCATTTCAACAAAGAGCAGCAACCCACACAACCATTGCAGGAATGAATGGGTTTATCAATCGTTCAGTAACAATAACGGACTGGGATGCGGATGGATTTTTAGATGTAATAACCCCTTTCCAAAGTGGTCATTTAATTGCTTTAACTCTATCGGAAGCTGGTATCGATATTGATAATATACCAAATGAAGCAGGTCCATTATCTGATGTACAGATAGGAGATTTTGACCACGACACCTATAAAGATTTCTTACTTGTCTCTGGCGAAATGAACATGATGACCATTTCATTTGGCGCTGCAACTCCCGCAGAAAAAAGTGAAAATTATTTTACACTAACCGTTGATACAGTCGACATTCAGATTTTCTCAGCTATTCCAATTATAAAACAGGGCAAATACATTGGTACGACAATTGCTGCCGGTTGGGACGGCGATGAAACATCCGTCTTTCTCACAGACCTGGGCTTACCGCCACCTATTGATAAACCGGCTATACAGGATACGTTAGCCAAACCCATAGATTTATTGGATATATTTCCGGAAATCGCCGGCCTTGATATTGGCACATTGGTCCCTGGAACCAAACCGTTAAAATCACTTGGCCAGACCTTGCCAAAAGGAGTACTGCCACGCCACGTACTGCCCGTTGATCAATTATTTGTGTATTCAATTCCAGAAGATGAAGCGCGCCAGTTTTACAGTTTTCGCTGGTTGCGACCGCCTCCAAAAGGTATGTTTTTTCATTACGAATCACGTTCCATTCAATGGGTTCCGGACGGTACACAACTAGGCGCGTATAAATTAGCGTATCATGTGGAAATGAAAGCCGGGGAAACAATTAAGCTTGAATCTGAAGACGAAGAAACTCTACTTACGTATAAAGTAGTACCACATCTGGAAGGGTACGATGATCGTCTCTGGATTTATGTAAATGATGTACCGGAATTCATTTCTGAACTGGAAGACACTGAATTTGTGGTCAATTCCTTGTTCACATATCAACCGGTAGTAGATGATAAAAATCATGACGCAAAGTTGCAATTTATTTTGGAAACAGCTCCAGATGGAATGGAGATAGACTCCAGCGGAACCTTATACTGGCAAACGGACAGCAGTCATGTAAATATTTATGATGTACTTATTGTAGCATCGGACGGCTTTGATCGTGCTGTGCAGGAATTCCGACTTTTTGCCCGTGCGGGTGTAACAATCTTGTCTGAACCTGATTCCATCATTCGCGTGGATGAATTATTCATATACCAAGTAGATGTCTGGCGCCAGGAGATGGATCAGGAATTGACGTATGAAATGCTGTATAAACCTGAAGGCATGACGTTATCTGAATCGGGATTAGTCGAATGGACGCCTGCAGTTACCCAAATTGATTCTCAAAATTTTGCCATTGTAGCCAATTATGGCGTAGCGGCTGATACACAAGAGGTTACATTCTTTGTCAATCACCCTCCGGTTATTAATCGTGCTCCGCCACCCATGAATAAGGTCAACTTGGGATATGTATGGGATTTTCAGCTGGAAGTAACTGACCCTAATGTAAATGATGCGTTAACCTACACCGCAGTGGAAATGCCTGAAGGAATGCGCATGGATCCCTTTACTGGACGTTTACGTTGGGAACCGACAAGGGATGAACTGGACTTTGGCCATTTAAAGATTGAGGTTGATGATGGCATAGATATTAGAACTGTAGAAGCTGATTTTTTTATCAATGCACCCATTAGACTTGTTTCTATTCCTGTGATGAAAGCTACAGTCGGCCAGCAGTATAAATATAAAATTATGACGACTGATTTGAATCACGGGTCGCTGTTGCCTTATGGACATATTGTGAAGTTGGACGATATTGAAAAAGCTCGGATTTATGCTGTAAATATTGCCGATGATGTGTATCGTGAAAACATTGACCGCTACATCGGTGACTGGAATGCAGCGGATGTTATTTATTTAACCAGCCAGGGCGATATGGAATCGGATGAATTCAGCCGTTTGAATTTGAAGCGTTATGTCCATTCAATCTTTTGGGAAGATGATAGGCTGCATGTTGTTGTTGAGGAAAAAGACGATCGATCAGTAAGTGTAAAAGATGTTCTGTGGGAATTTTTCCAGGGTTCTAAAGGTAAACCTCCTAGGGTCATCGTAGAACGCAAGAGCGCCAACCGTTATACATTAGAAGAATTCCCGGATGGTATGGAAGTGGATGAATTTACCGGTACGCTGCTTTGGACACCGGGCAAAGATCAATACGATACCTATCCTATCAAATTGGTTGTGTCTGATGGCTATACCAAAGATGAACAATCATTTGATTTGTATGTGAATCATCCTGCGACGATTGTTTCGCAAGCTCCTAAAGCGGCTCTTGTTGAAGAAATGTATAAATATCAAATTCAAGTTGAGGATAAAAATAAAGATGCTGAACTTCATTATGAACTTGTCAAAGGACCCCAGGGCATGCAGCTGTCTAATACAGGAAAACTTGTTTGGATTCCGAAAGCATCACAAATGAATAAACATGTATTTGAAATCAAGGTCTCTGACGGCTACCATGAAGATACCCAAACCGGAAGGGTGTTCGTCAATATTCCGCCATCTATTATTTCCAAACCTAAACCCGTCAGCTTAACAGGTTATGAATACCGTTATCGAGTTGTTGCCGAAGACCTGAACGATGATAAAATTTCTTTCCGTTCCATTAGGCTTCCCAAATATGCTTCCTTCAATAAAAAAACAGGCCAGTTTAAATGGCGGCCCCGGAATAACCAGCGGGGCCCTCACGATGTGATCATCACTGCCATTGATGAACGGGGCGCCACCACGACCCACCAGTTCCAGATTCATGTATTTGAAAACCCCGATGCGCGACGTTTTGTGAATACCGGCTGGCCCCTCATGCTCACTTTTGTGGGTGTCATGTTCGCTTGGGGCGTGGCGCAATTCTGATGATATAAAAATTCTATGGGGGGGTATTTGTTTGTAACTTTTAGAAAATTGTTGATATGAGTAATAAACTGTAAAGAACATTAACAGATTTATTTTAAAAAGAGCACCGTCAACTACTACACACTAACAGACTAAACTTATTAACTGATTTTCATTATCAGTATTAAGGGAAACACCTACAGGCAAAGCATAAACAGGCAGGTCTTTTAAATCCTCTAGTTTTGCTAAATCTTTTTCTGTCGTAATAATAGCCTGTGCTTCAGCCGCTAAAAATACTTCCCGAATAACTTCCAAGTCCATAGTTGAATAATCCGCATGATCATCATGGCGAAAATGATGGACATAATCCAAGCCAGCTTCTTCCATTATAACTTCAAAACTATCCGGATCGCCTACGCCGGACACGGCCACTACAGGGCCATTGAAATCGCTTACAGGTTTTATTGAGCCATCTAATCCTATCAACTGCGTATTTGGTATTAGGTCAGACTCCATAGTAAAACTGCAATAGTTGGATACTGAATTGACTAATGTTTCATCTGGAGGTGTCAAGTTTGCTTTGGTGAAAATGACTGCATCTGCACGTTTAATATTTCTCAATGGTTCCCGGAGCAGTCCGTAGGGAAGCAGTTTTGGGCGACGGTGATTGCTGTTGATTAATACAATATCCACATCCCGAAAGACTCGCCTGTGCTGAAAGGCATCATCCATGAGAATTACATCTGGCTTATATTCATTACAAATAAATTGTCCGCCACGATAGCGATTTTTATCCACAACTACAGGAATATCCTGCAATTTATTAGCCAGCATAAAAGGTTCATCGCCACTATTTTTCAGGTCTGATTGAACTGCGTTTCCATCACTGACGACATGTGTTCCAGTTGACTTGCGTTTATAGCCTCTGCTCAATACAGCTACATTCAATCCTCCAGCTTTTAATGTATTGGCCAAAAATAAAACAAAGGGTGTTTTTCCTGTTCCGCCCACAGAAAGATTGCCAATGCTTACCACCTTGCAGGGCAATTTTTGGGAGACAAAAAACCCAATGTTATAAAAGAAATTCCGCCAAAATATAAGCAGCCAATAGAAAAAACCAATGGGCCAGAGAAATAAACGGTATTTTTTTATTGATTGGGGATCAAACTGGGGCACGGTTCCTGGCTTCCTCTTCCAATCTATCTAGTTCATTTTTTAATATTTTTGAGCATTTATCAAAATCGTCATTTTCAGAAAACTCTAAAGGTTCCCCAATCAGCAAGTAGATTTTACCAAATGGCTTGGCTACGTAAAACGTATCCCAGTTATAGGTCGCCCAGTGTTTTGTAGCATAACTGCCGGTAGGTAAAACAACAGCACCAGTACGCATAGCCGCTTTTACGGCTCCGGGTTTTAATTCTTTAGCTGGACCCTTTGGACCATCCGGTGTAATAAATACAAGCGCACCTTTTTCATTTAACACATTGACGATCTGTTTATAGGCTTCCCGACCGCCGTCCGAACTGGAACCGCGAATAGTTTTATAGCCGAGTTTTACAGCAATTCGTGAAATGATTTCTGCATCACCGTGTTTTCCAGCCACACCATAGGGTTGCTTATCTGCCACGTATAAATAACCCGGAAGCAAATTGCCGTGCCAAGTAGTAAAAATTATGGACTTCCCTTCTGATCGTAATTTTTCGATCTGACCATCGCTATCGATGATCCAGCGATTGGAGCCATAAAGAAATTTCAAGGCCCATTTGCCAAAAAATACACCTAGGAAAAAAAGAAATTTTTTCTTCACTTGAACGTCCTGCTTAAAATAGCATCTGCCGCTCTTTCGTAGACCCCAGGCATGCCCAGGGTCCTGCGCACCTGTTCATAACCAACGAGCATTTCTTTTCGTTCGGCTGTGTTTGATAACAGAGGCTGAATTGCATTTGCAAGATTTTCAGGCGTCATATCTCCTTGCAGGAATTCCGGGACAATCTGTTTACCGGCAATAAGATTGGTCATGGCCGCAAAAGGTACTTTGGACATGTTCTTGGCCAGTAGCCAGCTTCCAGATGACATCTTATAACTAACAACAGCCGGAATATCCTGAACAGCTGATTGAAGGGTGGCAGTACCAGATGCAGTTAGAACGGCTGTCCCATATTCCAGGCAAAGGCTTGTATCATCCTCCTCTACTTTCCAATTGTTTGGAATTTTCGACAGAGTTATTTGGGGTGCTTTACCTACGATTATTTGAACATTATCATTGTTTATTAAAGACACCACTTTTATAAATATGGGTAAATGACGATTTACTTCCTGTTGCCGGCTGCCGGGGAAAAGCACAAGCAAAGGCCGTCCTTTATCCAAGCTATACTTGTTGAAGAACGCAGCTTTATCCATGGAGGGTTTGTGAAATTCTGTAAACGGGTGACCCACAAAATGGGCGTTCACACCTCGTTTTTCGAACCATTCCTGTTCAAAGGGGAAAATGCACAAGGACTGGTCCACACACTTGCGGATAGTATTTACGCGCTTTTCTTTCCAGGCCCAGACTTGGGGTAGAATAAAATAGGTTATAGGCAATCCCAAAGGGTGAATATTTTTTGCAAGGCGTAGATTAAAACCAGGATAATCAATAAGAATCAAGCGTTGCGGCTTTACCTCTTGAATTTTCCCTAAGGTCTGTCCCATCACAGTGACCATATACGGCAGGTGTTTCAGCACTTCTGTAAAGCCCATCATTGCCATGTTATCTATATGTTCGATGATTTCCATGCCTTCTGTTTTCATCGCCTTACCCCCGTGGCCCACAAATGAAGCATTTGGGTATTTTGCTTTTATGGCGGCGATAAGATGCGCGCCATGCAAATCACCGGATTCTTCACCGGCAACGAGGAAAAAGACAGGATTTTGGGCAGATGTCATGGGAAGATGTTACGTATGATTCCTGAAATGAGCCAGAATCAGACGAATTGTTGTCTGATGATCACTAAAAGTAATATAAGGACAATATTCTGCAGCGTGCGCTTTTCTGTTTTTAATGTTTTCATGAATGTCATGGGTCTACGCTTATCATCACTAGTCCAGGCAGAAAATCTGGGTAACAGGCGTGGAACATGTTGACGATATGTTTCGTATTCCGCACCAAACAAACTAACCAGCGTTTCTTCTTCTAAATAAATGATTAATGAATATTGAGTTAAAAAGAATATCCAAGTAACTGCCAGCATAGCCCAAATATTTGGTGCTCCGGCTATAAGAACAACCCCTGAAAAAATAAAAAAGTTACCAGTGTATAATGGATTACGTATATAGGCAAAAGGACCGGATGAACAAAGTGCTGGAGCTCCCACATTTGTAGTACGTGTAATACCGCCAGCATATCTTACCGCCCAGAAGCGAATGTATTCTCCTATACCTAGGCAAATCAAACCATACAACACATACGGTAATACTGGCTGTGAAAAATAAATGATCAGAACAGCTAATGGGATTGGAGTATAACTGCGGTTTTTAAAAAAGAAATTGCGGATGCCCATTAATGAATATCTTCAAGAATCATATCGTGGATTTTGATGGCGACGTCCAACGCTTCTCGTCCGGCTTGGCCATTGACAATGGGTGTTTCATCGCCCATGACAGAAGCAATAAAATTGGACAACTCCATTTCCAACGCATCAAACTGGCTGATGTCAGGTTTTTCATAGACTATTTTTTTGTGACTTCCGTAAGAGTCTAGGGGAACTGTCTCAATAGCATCGGGTTCATCCTGCTCATCATCAAGGACACGATATATTTCTGTAAGACCTAATAGAAAATCAATAGTTACATACATATCCTGTTGAAAGATCTTGATTTTGCGGACTTTGTTCCGGGCGATGCGGCTAGAGGTGATGCTGGCCACTGTACCGTTCTCAAAACGCAGACGGGCATTGGCAATATCCAAAGAATCAGACAAGATGGAAACACCGCTAGCATTGATATTCTTGACCGGTGAATTTACCAAAGCTAGAATGATATCAATGTCATGGATCATAAGATCCAGTACAACAGGAACATCCGTGCCCCGTACCATATAGGGCGCTAGGCGCTGGACCTCAATGTATTTTGGATTCAGGTCAAAATTTTTCAAAGGAAAAAGCGCAGGGTTAAGGCGTTCGATATGACCTACTTGAATAAAGACATTATTTTTTTTGGCCAACCGTAAAAGATGATCTGCTTCAGCCACGGTTTTGGTTATGGGTTTTTCAATAAAAACGTGTTTTCTTGCTTTTATACATTCTTCAGCTACTGCAGCATGGCTGGGTGTAGGGGTGACAATTGCAAGTGCATCACATTCATCTAATAAATTGTTAAGCGAATTAAAAACACGACAGTTAAATTCCTCTGCAATATCTTGAACTCGTACATAGTCAATATCATAAATGCCGGCAAGAAGAGCATCATTGTTATTAGATAAATGTTTTACGTGGTGCCGCCCCAAATGGCCTACACCAACGACACCAATGTTTGGAGTGTTATCAGTCATATTTAGTCGGGGAAATTACACTTCTAAAATATTAATATTATAAGAGTTCCACAAAACAACAGGAATGGAATTTTCTTGCTTTTCCTTCAGAAAACGATCAATTTTAGTCTGTTATTCAAGGTCGCACAACCAACATGAACCAAAGTAAAAGCATTTTCTATGGCGTCTAGTATCAAATCCGGTATCGGTTTTATTATACCTTTCGGAGCTATCATTGGTTTCGTCCTTTCTATTATTGCAGAGAATTATGTGCTGGGTATTTTCTTTGCTGTAGCTGGCATGCTGGTCTGGCTTTTGTATTTAACCGTTATGGACACAGCCGCACCGGACACCATGGGCAATTTCATCATTCTCTTTGGTGTGCTTCTTGCCCTAGCGGTATTTATGAATTTCGGCTGGGAACAAAACATTTGGGGTGGAATTGAATTCAAAGCTGAAGGATCGGTGCTTGCACTGGTCGTCCTATTTTTTGCAACCTTGAGCGGCTTACTCTACCGTCAGCGACTTACTGCCGTCCAACCACAACTAACTTCAAACGAACAAGAACTGGTGGATAAGGCCTTGCGGGGTAAGGAAGATCCTCGGGTAATTGTTTTCAAGCAGGAAGCTGAAAACAACGATACAGACAATACAGAGGATGAAGATGATGAAGATGATGAAGATGATGACTATGAGGAATATAAAGAATACGATTATGTTTATCCCTATTATTTTGATGAAGATGACGAATATATTTACGAGGAGGATGAAGAAGAGGAAGACTGATCTTTATCTCTATAAAATAAATTTTGAAAGGGTAGTTTTTTCTACCTTTATTTATTTTCTTTCAGCCCCTGTCATGGCTAGTATAATATTGGTGCTGCCAATAAAAGCCCTATGCTGGGCGAAGGAAGCTTTGAAATAATAGTAAAGGGTTAATAAGTAAAATATATGAAACCACCACTCGTTCACCTTGCCTAGAAAATATGCACCATCCAAAATAACTGCTACCATAAATAACATAGTGACCATCATGGTTGGCGGATAAAGCTTGCGCTTAATGCCAAGAATCCCTTTATAGAATTTGTCCCCAATTTCCGGATGTTCTTGTATGTATTCTTTTATATTTACACCCGTTCCTACAAAGAAAAACATGACCAGCGTTTGTGCGGCAATAAAAATAATGCTTACCAAAAAGTCTAATGTGATATGGTTTGTAGGCCAGATATTGAAATAATGATTCACTCCAACAAATGCTAGACCAACTCCAGACAGGGCCACCATAATATAGGACATTATCATAAAAAACCACATGTCAGAACCTATACATTAAAGTGAAAATAAATACAGTCACCGTTTTGTACCACATAATCTCGGCCTTGGAGTTTTGCCAGCCCGATATCTTTTACTGCCTTTTCTGATCCCAAACGAATGAGGTCATCATACTTAAATACTTCAGCTTTAATAAATCCCCGCTGGAAATCAGTATGAATTTCTCCGGCTGCTTTGAAAGCTCTGGTGCCTTGTTTGATTGTCCAAGCTCTGACTTCTAAAGGACCACCAGTGAAGAATGTTTCCAGTTCCATCAGCCGAAATCCGGAGTGTATGAGTTTATGCAGTCCCGGTTCCGGTAAATTATATTCTTCTAGAAACATGGATGTTTCATCATCATTTAAAAGGGCAATATCCTGTTCCAGTTTGCCGCATAGCCGAATAGCCAGATTGCCTTCTTTTTCAGCGAAATTCGCTAATTTCTGTTCCAGCGCACCACGTTTATCATGTGATATTTCTGTTTCATCTACGTTGGCCACGTATAAAATTGGCTTTCGTGTGAGTAGGTGTAATGACCGAATAATTGTTGTTTCTTCTTCATTCGCTTGGAATGTGCGCGCTCGATGGCCTTCATTGCAATACTCCAATAGTCGTTTGATTACAGCAAACTCTTTTTGCTCTGACTTCCCACCTGATTTTGCAGCTTTTTCTGTTTTAATATGACGTTTTTCAAGTGTTTCCATATCAGCCAGAAGTAGCTCTGTTTCAATAAGTTCAGCATCTCGAACCGGATCCACGCTTCCTTCTACATGGGTTACGTTATTATTATCAAAGCAGCGCACTACATGAATTATAGCAGTCACTTGTCGAATTTGTCCTAAAAATTGATTTCCCAGTCCTTCACCTTTACTGGCGCCACGCACCAGTCCGGCAATATCGGTAAATTCCACACTAGCGTGAGTAATTTTTTCAGGTTTAAAAATTTCTGCCAGTTTTTCGAGGCGAGGATCCGGGAGTTCCACAATACCAACATGTGGATCGATGGTGCAAAAGGGATAATTTTCTGCTGGGACGGATGAAGCCGTTAGAGCGTTAAAAATGGTGGACTTCCCCACGTTGGGCAAGCCGACAATACCACAGCGTAATGCCATATTATCTGTATACTGTTATTTAAAAAGGATCGAGAGCGGGATCCATGCCAGTATCCCATACTAGTTTATCAAATAAACCAACTTGCACGTCTTTTGCAAAATAAATGGCTTTATCTTTTACATGTAATACCGCATCTCCCCATGCCATAAAGGTTGGTCGGGTAATGATTTTTCGAATATCGATTTGATATGTTATCTTATCATGATAAGGTCTGACTTGGCCTTTAAACTTCACTTCTTTTACACCGAGCGCACGTCCGCGGCCTTTACCTCCCGCCCAGGAAAGGAAAAAACCAACCAACTGCCAAAAACCATCTATACCCAAACAACCAGGCATAACGGGATCATTTACAAAATGACAATCAAAAAACCAATTCACCGGATTAATATCTAATTCTGCTTTGATAAATCCATTGCCGTATTTACCTCCAGAATCAGAAATTTCCAAGATACGGTCAATCATCAGCATCGGCGGCATGGGTAATTTTCCGTTTGCTTTGCCAAACACTTTTCCAGTGCTGATCTCCAGGAGATCCTGTTTAGTATAAGAAGACTTGTTGTCCATTATAGTATCCTTTATAAGCGAAGAAGTTAAGAATGAATGTTTGTTTGCTCATTATTCTTTTGCGTTCTTCATTTGCCGAAGCCGCAGTCTTCCCTAAATTCACGCTTTAATTATCGGAGAATTATATGTCTGAATGGGTTTTAATACTTGGCGGATCAACAGGTCACGGCGGTGCAACTGCGAAGCGCTTGGCGCAAGATGGTTATGGGATCATTGCCTTTCATTTTGACCGTGGAGAAGTCAAGCAACAGGCAGAAGAATTAAAGACAGAGATAAATGAGATTACTGGTGGTAGATGTCATTATTTCAACACCAACGCAGCTGCTGTAGAAACCATGGATGAATATATTCCCCGGATTTCTGAAATCACCGGTGGAAAGACAGTAAAGCTTTTGCTTCATTCAATTGCTTTTGGAACTACAACTAACTTTTTTGGAGACAAACCGGTTACACAAAAACAAATGGATATGACTGTCCATGTTATGGGCAATTCTCTGCTGTATTGGACACAAAAGTTATATGATGCAAAACTGTTAGGGCAAGGATCACGAGTATTGGGACTTACCAGCGAAGGGAATTATGTCGCCATGGAAGGTTATGGACCGGTAAGCGTGGCCAAGATGGCTATGGAAGCTATTATTCGACAGATCGGCTGGGAACTGGGACAATTTGGTATTACAGCTAATGCGGTTCAGGCCGGGGTAACTCCCACACGTGCGTTAACAAAAATCACCGATAATTGGAAAACTTGGGTGGAAAATACCAAAAAACGTAATCCCATGCACCGTACAACCACACCGGAAGATATAGCCAATACAATTTCCTTACTGTTGCGACCGGAGGCAGACTTTATCAATTGCTCTATTATATACTGTGACGGGGGAGAAAGCCGATCGGGGTCTTTTTAAAAGAAGAAAAAGTTTAAATAAGAATCAGGATTCTGTATCTTGTAGGTCTATTCGCTTTCTTAGCAATGTAACTATATCATAATGCTCCCTGGTGGGTAGGAGCTCAAAGCAGGTTTCTGCTTCCCGAAGTGCGTAATTCCACCAATCCTTTTTTGTATACATAAGCGCCAGACTGTAGTGAGCCTTGGCCAGCATTTCGTATTCTTCTCTGCTTAAAGCTTTTACATCGCTGGGCAGGAGTCGTGTCACTTCACGATATTCCAAGATTGCTTCATCCACAAGTCCTTTTTGAGAATACCATTGTGCCAATTGTAAATTGCGTTGTGGATCATCCTTGCAGCCAGATAAGGCCAACACGACAAAAAGTAAAGACAATATGATTTTTAGATGTTTAATCATCCTCGAGGTTATTCATATGTGGTTGATAACGAAAGAAACCAGTAAAGAATTTCATGGCGAACCGTCAGGAAAACAAGAAAAAAGTTGGTGGTTGGTTACTGGTAGAGTGATATCTGGTAAAATAGACATATTATAAATGTTTTTACACACCAGTTACTAATAACCAGTTAGTCTGCCGTTTTATGCGGATGGAACCGCGGCTCTTTAACCCAAAATGTAAGCAGCAGCAGGCCAACGGCAATTAGGAAACCTGCCAAAACAAACAGATTGCGAGTACCAATAATTGGATCCAGAATACTTGCACCAATTATCATGAGTAAAACAAAGGGCGCCAAAAAGGTATCAATAAGCGCCATATATATTTTACTGTCCCTCGATTCTGCAAATTCGTAGACCATATTCATAGCAGACGGCATAAACCCTCCGTGCCCTAAGCCTAAAGAAAGAAAAATGGCATAAACATGAATCATTGATGTGGCAAAGATCGTGAAAATAATAGCCAGGAGATAACCGCTGAATGAAAGTATGATGGCAGTTTTATGTCCCCAGTGATCACCAATCTTTCCAGAAGCAATGCTGCCCAAGCTAAAGGTGATGACCTGTAAAACAATAAATACTCCGGCTTCACTAATATTAAATCCAAATAGTTCTTGTGTATACACTGCGTAAAGGCTCATGGCGGGAAAGTGGGCGGTAATCAAAATTCTGCTTAATAAATAACGTCTGAAATTCACATGCGATTGAATAATATTTTTTGTATCCTGCCAAAATACAGCAATTGTTTTATGCGGTGTTTTGTCTGTTTTGTTACCCACATTATAGAATAAATAGACGAGAATCCCCAAACCCATGGAAATGCCCATAATGATAAATCCCCAACCGAAGTTATTTGGGAAAGGAATAGAACTGTCCAGCAAGATCTTGACAATAATACCACCAGCAAAACCACCGATACTATTAAATGCGAAGGAGATTCCCAGATAATGCCCGCGGTTTTCTCTAGGAAAAATATGTGCAAGAAAATCGGTCCAAATGGGAATAATAAATCCCACGGCCAAACAATATAGAATAAAGCACATATAATAATACATCCAGGCATTGGGTCCTGCGGGAGCAAGAAACGCAAATATAAAACCGGTGAAGAAAATGGGCGGCAAAACAACACTATGGGATAAAAATACAGCCTTCTTGATATTGCGAATATTGCGCCCCAGGATTGCCGAAAAAAACATGGGGAATGCGATTAAGATACTGAAAAGTCCAGCAACTGAAATGATCACAGCATCTGGAGCACCCAGCTTTTTTAAAAATAATGGTATAATTGCATACGTGGTATGAAAAGCAATCCCAAAACCCCAACTGAATTCATGGATGCAGTTTAGATATAAATTACGGGATAGATTATTTTTAGTTAGTTCAACCATCAGTGTTTTGTCGCTCCTGTGTCAACAATACAATTGTCGTCAACAGGATAATTGCTCCAGCAGCTTGAGCTGGAGACATGGCCCGGCCGCGAATAAACCAATCGAAAGAAATAGCAGATAAAGGCCAAAATAATTCATAAATAGCAGCATGCGACGCAGGTAAATGGTTGAGGCCATAATAATAAATGAAAAGAGCCACTGCGCCGGTGGAGATTACAATGGTTGCCAGAGAGCCCCACTGGGAAAAGGTTAAGGACGCGATTGCTGAAAATTCCTGCATACCAATCAATATAACGCCGGCGAATAAAGCGGTAATGGCAAGCCGTAGAGCAGTGACTACCTGGAATGGTAATTTATTTAAAGCGTGCTTACCTAGGACGGTTGAACTTCCCCAACTGAATGCAGCCAGTAATGCCAGTAATGACGCAATCATTGTTTTATCATCCCAGGCAGTCATTGGCTGAATCCCAAACGTAACCAGATAGCCGCCTACTAGAGCTGTTCCGGCCAGTAATAAAAAACGATTGGACAGTTTTTCCTTTAATACAACCGCTGCGAGAATAATAGCAAAAATGGGCTGGAATTTTTGGAGCAGGACAACAACGGAAAGATCAATATAGTTTATGTAACTTAATGCTTTCGTGTAAAAAAAAGTGCCTAAAATACCACCACATATACTGATCCACAGCATAGACCCCCAGCCGCGTTGGTTCAGTTTTTTAACTTCGTCCCATCCTTTGATTAGAAATGGGAGAAAAAGAAAAGCGCCTAAAACATGTTCCAGGGTTATAATTAAAAAGGATGAAACACTGAACAGCTGTTGGCGCAACAGGCCGTCCAAGCTCCATAAGAACGCAGCTGTAATCACTGCTAAAGGTGGAAGGTATTTTTTCACAGGCGTGAAATTAACGAATGGATCGTGCTATAAATAATAAATAAGAATCAGGCAGAACCACCTAAACCGGAAAATTCTCCCAGGTCAATACCAAAGGATTTAGCAGCTATATCCCACATGTATTGTTCATCCGTTTTAAAAATATAATCAAGGTTCGTGTGCTGCAAGAGCCAATCGCCATTCTCAATTTCTGCCTCTAATTGGTGCTGTGCCCAGCCTGCATGTCCTAGCATAAGCTTATAGTGCTGGGGGCCTTTCTTTTCAGCGATATCCTGGACAACAGTTTTGTTGCTTGTTAATGAAAAATCATCGCCAACTTTTATGGTGCTTTCAGTTTCGTAATCGGCAGAATGAAGCACAATCCCCCGCTCTACCAGAACAGGCCCGCCAAAATATACTTGGGGCACCAGTTTCAAAATATCATCTTTTTGTGGAAAAAATTCAGCGAATAATTCCTGTAATTCCGGTGTTTCAAATGGTTTGTTAACGATAAATCCTAATGCACCGTCTTCATTATGTTCGCAGATAAAGATTACAGAACGCCCAAAATAGGGATCCTGCATATGCGGCATGGAAATAATTATTTGATTTTTTAGAGACGACATAAATTAAATGTACTGTATTTGGAATATAGAAACAAGAATGCAAATATTAATTACCAGTTTCCGCTAATCAATCATCGAATGCCATTAACCACTTACAACTATCCTACTTATCAACACGCCAGTAAGATAATTGTAAATGGTTTTATGAAAACGGTTTAAAAATATATAAATTCTAGGTTGCCATTTAGAAAATGGTGTAAAAGTATTATGCAGCCAGATAAAATTATAATAAAGGGTGCCCGTCAGCATAATCTCAAAAACATTGATCTGGAAATTACCCGAAATAAATTAGTGGTTATTACGGGTCTGTCAGGATCCGGGAAATCCTCCCTCGCCTTCGATACAATTTATGCTGAAGGACAACGCCGGTATGTGGAAAGTTTATCCTCCTACGCCAGGCAGTTTTTGGGCCTCATGGAAAAACCAGATATGGATACCATTGAAGGTTTATCCCCTGCTATATCCATCGAGCAGAAAGCCACCGCGCGCAATCCAAGGTCAACGGTTGGCACTGTAACAGAGATTCACGATTATTTCCGACTGCTTTTTGCCCATATTGGCAAGCCCCATTGCTGGGTGTGCGGGCGGCCTATCCAGAAACAGACAGTTCAGCAGATCGTTGACGCAATTTGCAAATTTAAAACAGGGACCAAGATTTTCGTGTTATCCCCGGTAGTTCGGGGTCGCAAAGGCCAGCATAAAGGTGTATTTGAAGAGATCAAGAAAGAAGGATTTCTGCGTGCACGAGTAGATGGTAAGATATATGGTATTGATAAACAAATTGCGCTGGAAAAAAATAAGAAACACACCATTGAAGTTGTTGTTGACCGACTTATTATTGAAAGTGATTACCGGGAACGCTTGACAGAGTCTATAGAACTCGCTTTAAAGATCGGTTCAGGATTAATCATCATTCATGAATTACCCCGCACTGATCATTTATTTAGCGAACATTTTGCGTGCCCCCATTGTGAAGTGTCTTTGGAAGAATTATCGCCCAGGATGTTTTCCTTCAATTCACCATATGGCGCCTGTCCCCATTGCGATGGTTTGGGCTCTCATATGGAAATTAATCCTGAACTTGTTGTGCCGGACAAAACAAAGTCCATCATTCAAGGAGCTATTGCGCCGTTGGGTGAGCAGCCCCGTGGAAATTGGTACGGCAGTATTCTAAAAAGTTTGGCGCGCCATTATGATTTCAAATTCACATCTCCCTGGATGAAAATAAACACCAAAGTCCGGGAAATGCTCCTTTATGGTACAGGTTCAGAAAAAATGAAAATGTCCTATTCTTCTCAACGCTGGACAGGTACATATACCGGCGGCTGGGAAGGCGCGATCCCGAACCTCATGCGCCGGTATAAACAGACAAAATCTAGTCATATTCAAAATTGGATTGAGCAATTTATGAGTATGCGCCCCTGCCCGGAATGCAACGGAGCCCGTCTCCGAATTGAAAGCCGGTCTATTTTTATTAATGAGAAAAACCTGGGAGATATTTCTGCCATGTCCATTAAAGGGGCCATGGACTTTTTTGAAAATATTCAGCTCACCGAAACAGAAGCACAAATTGCTGAACAGATTTTAAAGGAAGTCAAAAACAGATTGGGTTTTTTAGTCAATGTGGGCTTGAGTTATTTGACTCTGGATCGATCTGCTACCACCCTTTCAGCCGGTGAATCGCAGCGTATTCGACTCGCCACCCAGATCGGTTCCCAGCTTGTGGGTGTATTATATATTTTGGATGAACCATCAATAGGTCTTCATCCTAGAGACAATGCCCGCTTATTAGGTACATTGCAAACATTGCGTAATCTTGGGAATACTATCCTTGTTGTTGAGCACGATCAGGAAACGATGGAATCAGCTGATCAAATTATAGATTTGGGACCGGGCGCAGGTGAACATGGCGGTGAGGTCATTTATTCCGGTTCGCCAAAACAGCTATTAAAATGTATAAACTCAATTACTGGATTATATTTGTCTGGACGTAGAGTAATTTCAATTCCTAATAAACGCCGCAATGGTAATGGAAAAGTGCTGTCTTTAAAAGGGGCTCGGGGGAATAATTTGAAAAAACTGGATGTATCATTTCCTCTAGGAAAATTGGTGGTAGTTACGGGCGTTTCCGGAAGCGGTAAGAGTACGCTGGTAAACGAAACACTATATCTAATCTTACATAAAGAATTGAATAACGCCCGTGCTTATCCGTTGCCATATGATGTTATAAATGGTTTGGAATACCTAGATAAAGTTGTGGACATTGATCAAAAGCCGATTGGTCGCACCCCGCGCTCAAACCCGGCAACATATACAGGATTGTTCACCTTTATTAGAGATCTTTTTTCGCAACTACCGGAATCCAAAATCCGTGGCTATAAACCAGGTCGTTTTTCTTTCAACGTTAAGGGCGGACGCTGTGCCTCCTGTGAAGGCGATGGAATTATAAAAATCGAAATGAATTTTCTGCCTGATGTATATGTTACTTGCGAAGTATGCAAAAGCGCACGCTATAACAGGGAAACACTGGAAATAGTGTATAAAAATAAAACAATCGCTGATGTTTTAAGTATGTCGGTAGAAGAAGCGCTTACATTTTTTGAGAACATACCATCCATAAAGAAAAAATTAACTACCCTTTTTGAAGTGGGTCTTGGCTATATCCGTCTCGGGCAGCAGGCCACAACATTATCCGGAGGAGAGGCACAGCGTGTAAAACTGGCTACGGAACTTTCCCGGGTAAGCAAAGACCGCACATTATATATATTGGACGAGCCTACAACTGGTCTTCATTTTGAGGATGTGAAAATGCTTTTGGGGGTACTACAGCGTTTAGTTGAAAAAGGGAACACAGTGATTATTATTGAACATAATCTGGATGTCATTAAAACTGCAGATTGGATCATTGATCTGGGTCCGGAAGGCGGCGATGAAGGTGGAGAATTAGTCTTTGCCGGCACGCCGGAAGATTTAAGTAAGGAAAAATTATCCTATACAGGATTATTTTTAAAAACAACTCTGGATAGTCATAAAAACGGAAAATTAAACGGTAAATGAAAACTCCGCAGGTATTGAAAAGGGTTTTTCCCTATTGGGAAATCACCAAAGACCTCATCGATCAATGCATTGATATAATGCTTAACCTGCGACAGAGCGGCCATCCCGGCGGTTCCCGTTCAAAAGTTTATGGTATGATTGCTACATTGCTTTCAGGTGCCATGCGCTGGGATATTCGTGAGGCTGGTAAAAGGTTTGGTGATCGGTTTGTGTTGGTGGCGGGCCATGCCAATCCAGTTGTGTATGCGACCCTTGCCGTGTTAAATGAAGCACTGCGTATTAAGTATAGGCAAACTGGCGATAACAAATATCAGCATTTTAAGGGTGAAAAATATCAGCTTGTTTGGGAAGACCTGTTAACATTGCGCCGCACTGGCGGCCTGCCAGGCCACGCGGAAATGGAAGGTAAAACACTCTTTTTCAAATTTAATACCGGCCCCAGCGGACATGGCTCCCCTGCAGCTGCGGGAGAAGCATTGGCTTTGAAACTAGCCAGAGTTCCGGAGGTAAAAGTATTCGCTTTTGAAGGGGAAGGTGGTTTGACCGCAGGCGCATCCCATGAAACAATGAATTCAGCCTGGGGGCTTGGTTTAGGTAATCTGGTGTATTTCATGGATTGGAATGATTTTGGAATCGATGACCGGCCCTTCAGTTCTATTGTATATGGCACTCCGGAGGATTGGTTTGGTTCGCACGGATGGCATGTAGAAGGAACAATGAATGGTGAAGACTGGGAATCCCTGATAAATGCATATTACAAATTGTTAGTAAAGAAGGCTAATCCGGATCAACCCAAAGTGCTTTATGCCAGAATGCGCAAAGGCAGGGGTTACTATAAATTTGATAACGCCAGTCATGGCGCTGCCCACAAGCGTAATTCAGAATTATTCTGGAAAACTAAAGGTGATTTTGCTGAAAAGTATAATGTAGAATTTGAATGTTTTGGAGAACAGGCACCTGAATATTGGAACGAGCAAGTTGACCAGGCAAAATCATTATTTAATACAGTTTTTTCTGTCATGGAAAACAAACAGGAACTGGTTGATTACTTGGCAGATACGTTGATGGAAATTGGAGATTCTGTACCAAATGAATTGAAAACATGCCGCATAAATGCCAATAATCCCGCAGAAGACAAAAACATTTTTAATATTAATACTCTACCCGATGAACTGTTTGTAAAACCAGGAGAAAAGACACCAAACAGAGTAGGTTTCTCCAAGTATGCCAGTTACATTAACTCTCTTGCTGAAAAAGAATACGGCCGGCCGCTGGTCATTGCCATGAGTGCGGACTTAGCAGACTCAACGAATATTTCAGGGTTTGCTAAGGGCTGGAATGGCCAGAAAAGTCACGGCCTGTATAATAAAGAGACCAATACGGATAGCCCGCTGATGCCCCAAGGCATCACTGAATTCACCAATGCTGGAATGATGGCCGGTCTGGCGACAGTCAATTTCAGTGAAGATACCTATAAGGATTTCAATGGTTTTTACGGAGCCATGAGCACTTATGGTTCTTTCAGTTATCTGAAATACGGCCCCATAAGACTGTTCAGCCAAATCGCTCAGGATTCTGATTTGAAAGTAGGGAAACTCATCTGGGTAGCGGGCCATTCCGGGCCAGAAACAGCTGAAGACAGCCGTACGCACTTTGGTGTTTTTGCTCCGGGGGTCACCCAATTATTTCCTGAGGGATATATTGTCAATATTCACCCGTGGGAACATAATGAAGTTGCGCCAGCTTTGGTGGCAGCTTTCAATACTGACATACCTGTAATCGGCCTCCATCTGACGCGCCCATCGGTGACAATTCCTGATCGAAAGGCGCTTGGCATGGCATCATACTTGGATGCAGCAAAAGGCGCTTACATCATCAAGGATTATGATAAGGACAGAAAAAAAGAAGGGCTGGTAATCGTCCGCGGCACAAGCTCAACGAACTCAGTCGTGGAATTATTGCCCAGAATTAAGGCAGAAGGTCCAAATGTCAAGATAGTTGCTGCTATTTCTTGGGTGCTTTTCCAGAAACAACCTGAGTCTTATCGCACTTCAATTATTGCACCGAATGAATGGCACGACGCCATGGTCATCACAAATGGCGGCCGCCGGCTCATGCATAAATGGATGGCCAATAAACTCGTTGAAAAATATTCACTGTCACCAGATTGGGATAACCGTTGGCGTACAGGTGGTACAGTGGATGAAATTGTGGACGAAGCCCATTTATCCCCGAGATGGCTATGGGCAGGAATTACAAAATTTGCTATTAATCGCCGTGACCGTCTTGAATCTATTCGCAAAAGTGTACCTGCATAATATCCAAAAATTTGACGACCCCTCGCCTCATTTTAGTATCTTACAGGGTTCTAATAGCATGATTTACATTCAATTCCCTTCGTTTTATGACTGAATTACACATTACTGATCCAACCCCCCTCGAAGAAGACATTATTGCTGAAAAGTCGCTGCGCCCCGAAAAATTCGATGAATTTATTGGTCAGCAGGAAGTGGTAGATAATTTGAAGTTGTATATCGAAGCAGCCAATAAGCGTAAGGAATCCCTGGATCATGTGCTTTTGTTTGGTCCACCGGGACTTGGAAAAACGACCCTGGCAAATATTATATCCAAAGAATTAAGCGTAAGTTTAAAACAATCTTCCGGTCCTGTATTAGAACGTGCTGGTGATTTGGCAGGTGTTTTGACAAATCTGCAGGGACGGGACGTATTTTTTATCGATGAGATCCACCGCTTGAATTCTGTGGTAGAAGAGTATCTTTATTCAGCTATGGAAGACTACCGTATTGAAATTATGATCGATAAAGGCCCCAGTGCCCGCAGTGTGCAACTTAATGTGGAGCCTTTTACATTGATTGGCGCCACGACTCGCCTGGGGAATCTGACATCCCCATTGCGGGATCGTTTCGGTGTGGTTTTGCGCGTTAATTTTTATAATGCTGATGATCTGTTTCATATTATCCAGCGTTCCGCGAAGATACTTGAAGTTGCCATTGATGAAGCTGGCGCCATGGAATTAGCCCGCCGCAGCCGGGGTACACCGCGGATTGCAAACCGCATTCTGCGGCGCGCACGTGATTATGCTGAAGTAAAAGCCAACGGTAAAATAGATTCAGGAGTCGCCAAAGAGGCTTTAGATGGAATGGGCATTGATATTCATGGTTTAGACGATATGGACCGCCGGATTCTGGTAGCGCTCATTGACCAATTTAAAGGAGGACCAGTTGGCGTTAATTCACTATCAGTAGCAGTAAGTGAGGATGCGACCACCATTGAAGATGTGTATGAACCCTATCTCATCAAAAAAGGGTTTATTCAGCGTACATCGCGGGGACGTATTGCTCAGGAAAAAGCATTCAAACTTCTAAAAAGAACATTTAACTCAGAAATTCAAGAAAGGTTATTTTCATGATAAATAAAAAGAAAAAGTATAAACTAGCTGATTTTGATTATCCGTTGCCGGAAAAATACATTGCTCAGTATCCTGCTAAACGACGTGATTTATCTAAACTGATGGTTGTTGATAAAGAGACCGGAGACATAGAACATAGAACTTTTTCAAATATAGTCGAATATTTTCGTAAAAATGACTTAATTATCTTAAATAATACCAAGGTTTTTCCAGCCCGGCTCTATGCCAACAAAGATAAAACAGAAGCTAAGGTGGAAGTATTTCTACTACGTGAGCTTGAAAACGAACTGTGGGAAGTCATGGTACGGCCGGCACGGAAGGTACGCATTGGCAATAAGCTCATGTTTGCTAAAAATGTCTTTTGTGACGTCATTGATAATACCATATCCGGCGGTCGTGTGGTGCGCTTTGAATATGATGGCGACAATTTTTATGATATTATTGACCGCATCGGAACATCACCTTTGCCTCCATATATTAAACGACCTGCTGAGACAAAGGATAAGGAACGATTTCAAACCGTATTTGCCGATCAACGGGGGGCTGTAGCTGCGCCCACTGCCGGACTTCATTTTACTCAAGGTCTTTTGAAGCGACTGCGGAATAAAGGTGTCAGAATTGAATATACCACTTTGCATATTGGTTTGGGAACATTCCGCCCGGTTCAGGTAGAAGACCTGAACCGCCACCAGATGGATTCTGAGTATTTTGAAGTATCACCAAAAACCGCACTGGCCATCAATGAAACCAAGAAAAAACGGCGCAAGGTGTATGCGGTAGGAACATCTTCTGTTCGTGGCCTTGAGACCGTGGCTGTATCAGGGTTTCAGGTTTCTCCAAAGCGGGGTTGGACGGATAAATTCATTTATCCGCCCTATAACTTTAAAATGGTGAATGGTATCATTACCAATTTTCATCAGCCCAAGAGCACGCTGCTGATGATGATCTCTGCTTTTTCTGAAAGGGACATTATCATGAAAGCCTACCGGGAAGCCAAGAAACATAATTATCGCTTCCTGAGTTACGGTGATGCCATGTTCATAAAATAATGTATCCCAAATTCAAAGCTGGTGCTGTCATTGCCGCAGCCGGTACGGGGGAACGTTTTGGAGAAAAAAAGCAGTTCAAGCTGCTGGGCCGGCGTCCCCTCCTGTTCCATACATTAACACCCTTTCTGGGATGCAGTGATATTGCCGAAATAGTTGTGGTCGTTCCAAAAGAAAATCTTGAATCTGTTTCCAGGGAATTAGCATCTTATACATCCGCAAAACCAGTGAAAACTGTTTCCGGCGGAGCACGGCGGCAAGACTCTGTTTTGAACGGCTGTAGGGCTTTATCAGACGACGTAGAAATCATTGCCGTTCATGATGCCGCAAGACCATTTGTTACTTCTGAACTAATTTCCGCAACGGTCAGCGGTTGTAATGAAGTAGAAGGCTGTATTGCCGCCTTGCCATCTAAGGACACGGTGAAACAAGTGGCAGAGAATAATATTCAGCAAACCTTGGACCGCAGTACCATCTGGTTGGCCCAGACACCCCAGACTTTTCATAGAGAAATATTGATCAACGCATTGCAACAGGATATGGATGCTACAGATGAGGCATCCTTGGTAGAAGCAATTGGCGGAAACGTAGCTATAACACAAGGATTCGCAGGAAATTTCAAAATTACCACTAATGAGGATTGGCAACTAGCGGAAGGAATAATAGCAAACAATGGTTAAAACAGGCATAGGCTACGATGTTCATCCCCTGGCAAAAGGGGAAGAACTCATCATTGGGGGTGTAAAGATCGACAGCCCTGAGGGTTCAGTTGGCCATTCAGATGGCGATGTTCTCCTTCATGCTATAGTAGATGCCCTTTTAGGAGCAACGAATTTAGGAGATATTGGTCAGCACTTTCCCAGTTCTGATGAGAGCTGGAAAGGTAAAGAAAGTATTCATTTTTTGGAGCACGCTATCAGCCTCGTTAGGGAGCAAGGTTTTGAAATAGATCATATTGATAGTACAGTCATTTTGGAGGAACCCAAGATTGCTGATATTATTCCGGAAATGATATACAAAATATCTTATACACTCCAGATCGAAGAATCTGCTGTGTCTATAAAGGCAACAACCACGGATAAAATGGGCTTTATCGGCCGTGGCGAAGGTGTTGGCGCTGTGGCTGTGGCAACCATATCCAAATAGTATCTATGGATTCCATAGCACTGAATTCCCGCGCCAAGGTCAACATTGGTCTGCTGGTCCTGAACCGTCGAGAAGATGGTTATCATAATCTATACACCATTTTTCAGGAGTTGGATTATCATGATACGATTACGCTGACCAAAACGAAGAGTGGTTTTGAATTATCATCGGATAATGAACATTTCCCCGTAGATAGATCAAACACATGTTCAAAGGCTTACGAAGCTATTTTAGGACAATTTCCTAATATTGGCGGTGTAAAGATTTATGTAGAAAAACACATTCCCCAAGGTGCAGGTCTGGGAGGTGGTTCAAGTAACGGGGCAACTGTATTAAAAGGATTAAATGATTTATATGGTCTGGAATTATCTGCAGATAAGCTGTCAAAACTGGCAATGAAAATTGGAGCAGACGTACCTTTTTTTATTCGGGGAGGAACCCAACTTGGCGAAGGAATTGGTGAAATATTAACACCCATAAATGTCCAATTGGATTTCACATTTTTACTGGTTATCCCCCCAGTTTTTATCTCCACAGAATGGGCATATAATGAGCTGAAAAATGTTTTGGAGGACAGGGTTGAGAAAGCTAACTTTGCCGACCTTTTTAAGAGGGATGAAATTCCCTTTGAGCTTTTTCAGAATGATTTTGAACGGATTGTGATTCCAGCACATCCAGAGATTGGTAAGATAAAGGACTCTTTACTAAATTACGGAGCTCGATATGCCAGTCTGTCGGGCAGCGGTTCGACTGTGTTCGGAATGTTTGAC
>ERZ651768.717-NODE-717-length-24723-cov-3.901485_pt1 | contig 24723 bp, 18 predicted proteins | sample MGYA00514754_ERZ651768 | MGnify/ENA metagenome assembly ERZ651768
AACCGCTGGGAGTTTCGACCATTACTGGCCACGAACAGTATCCGCCTTGTTCAGCCTGATATATGTCACTGTGGCGGATTTTCTGAGATCAGGAAAATTGCCAACATGGCGGAGACCCACTACGTAGCTGTTGCCCCGCACAACTCCAACGGTCCGATTTCAACGCTTGCCAGTCTGCATCTCGACATGAGTATTACCAATGCGTTTCTGCAGGAGATATTTGTTTCTTTTATCGACAGGTACAGGGAATTACTGACAAGTCCGATAAATATTGAAGACGGGTCAGCAACTGTTCCGGATGGGCCAGGATGGGGAGCAGATATAGACACTGAAGCCCTGGCAAAATATCCTGCAACCGACTTCACTCAGATTGAATCAGAACCTTATTTGGATTTTTAGTTAAGGAACTTTTCGATGGTTCGCGAAATATCTTCCCGTACTCTCCAGATGAAACGTGCAGAGGACTTGGATTTCGAAAGACTACTGTTGTTGTTTCGAGATCTGGACGTTACAAAGGTACTGGTTAAACGATTGGCGAAAACCGATGGTCCACAGGGACAAATCGCTGGATTAGGGAAAGGCTATGAAGATGTTCCAATTTGTTACGTCCCCCACTCTCAAGTGGAACAGGTAATAAAAGGCGGAATACGACCTAGATTTAATGCTGATATCAACTATTACTGGATGAATTTTTCAGGAGCGGTAAACAAAGCCCATACATACCACTGTCGAAATTTTTGGCTTTCGGAAAATATTGGATTGTCGATTTGCATTATCTTTACGAGTGCTGAACGGACAGGTAGCAGCATTTTATATTCCTTGGTTTTAAAATAAAAACTATGCAAATCAAGAAGTTGGGATAGCACCGAGTTTGTGATCAACAAGATCGCCCCTCACCTATAATGCGACCGCCACTCAGATACTGGCAAATCTGAAATTTCGCAGGAGAGCAATATTGAACACAGGTATTCCATCATTTCGCCCAACGCTGACAGGCAATACACATGCCGTCTCCACCGGACATTACCTCGCTACCGCTGCCGGTTATCGGATTCTTGAGCAGGGTGGCAATGCCACCGATGCGGGTGTTGCTGCTGGCATTAGTCTGAATGTGGTACTGCCTGGCTCTACCAGTTTCGGGGGTGTAGCTCCAATTCTTATTTGCGATGCAGAAACTAGGGTCGTTTCTAGTATCAGCGGACTCGGGCGGTGGCCTCGTTCGGTGAAATTGGATCATTTTGTTCGTTCCCGTGGTGGAAAAATTCCACAAGGGGTTGAACGGGTAGTTGTGCCCGCAGCAGCAGCTGCATGGATGACTGCCTTGATCCAGCACGGAACTATGTCCTTCGAGCAGGTAGTTACACCAGCTCTAGAGTATGCCCGCGACGGTATAGCGGTAGGCCATGTTTTGGCAAATACTATGTCAACTTTCGATGAGCAATCAGATCAGTGGCCTACCCGTACCGAAGCTTTCTCGGAAAACGGCTCACTCCCTCGCCTGGGGGAAACTCTTCACCAGCCCCAACTTGCAAGTACATTTCAACGTCTTATCGATATAGAGAAAAAGAACAAAGCATTGGGCCGTGAACGTGCGATTGAGGCAGCGTTGGAATTGTTCTACAAGGGAGAAATTGCTCAGGAGATTGTAACTTTTGTTCAAGGTGGTGGCGGCTTTCTTTCAATGTCAGACATGGAAGAATTCGAAGTAGGGCACGAACCACCGGAGATTGGTAGATTCAACGAGTTTGAAGTGTATACAAACGGCCCATGGAGCCAGGGTCCGGTATTTGCGGAGACGATCCAGTTACTTGCAGGCGATGATTTAAAGGGTCTTGGACATAACAGCGCTGATTATATTCATCTTCTCGCTGAGGCATTAAAAATATCTTTTTCAGACCGGGATGCTTTTTACGGTGATCCTGACTTTATAGATGTTCCGATGCGGGGTCTTTTGAGCGAGGCGTATGCGAAGAGCCGCAGAACTGATATCGACACATCTAGAGCGACGCCGGCGATGCCTGATGCAGGTGATCCTTGGCCTTTTGAAGACCGTTCAGAACCGCAGGATTATTCCTACCAGCCTCCACTACCGATAGAAGGTGACGCCGAACCAGATACGAGTTATGCGTCTGTAATTGATCGGTGGGGGAACATGTTTTCTGCTACCCCCAGTGATGGGGCAACTGCAGTGGTTCCATCACTGGGGTTTACCCCGTCGACCCGCGGTTCTCAGTCATGGCTCGATAAAAATCATCCTTCCGTTATTGCCCCATGGAAACGTCCTCGACTGACTCCCAACGCTTTACTGGGGTTTAAAGACGGTAAGCCATGGACTGTGTTTGGAACACCCGGGGGTGATGCACAGATTCAGGCTACCTTGCAGTATTTTTTCAATGTGGCGGTTTTTCAGATGACACCGCAAGAGGCGGCAGAGGCTGAACGCTTTCTTATATGGAGTTTTCCCGATTCATTCTGGCCCCATGTATATACCCCCGGGCGGATGGAACTGGAACGACGCTTCGACCGAAACACCGCAACTGACCTGGAACGTCGAGGGCATAACGTGGAGTGGCTTTCACTTTATGGCGGACGAGCGAACAACGTTTGTGGGATTCAAGTCAACCACGCTACGGGTACGCTGGCGGCAGGTGCTGATCTGCGAGGTGAGGCCTACGCTATAGCTCGATGAACTGTGATCCAAGAAACATGTTGTCAGCAGTAAACGCAGCCATAGAGATGCCTTTGTTTCAGTTAACCAGCGATTGACGTTCTGCTTCTACCTCTTCGAACCAGGTTTCCAGGTTTCTCAGTAGCTTAAGTGCGATATCAGGATTCTGAGCCGCTACATCGTGTTGCTCTAATGGATCGTTACCTATGTCATAGAGTTCAGGGTTAGGTGGTTTGGGAACGATCTGTTTTGGTTCTGCCCAGTCAAAAACGTGACTGAAATTCTCGGGGTGATACTTGTATTCGATGTCTTTCTCTATGTACCTGTCGGCCAAGGTCTGGTCAGCATCTGTTGCATAGGAAATATCTAGTGCAGGTCTCACAAGTTTCCATGGCCCTTCTCTGACAGCGGCGTTGGTGGCACCGATTGGCGAATATCCATTAAATTGCCAGAAGCGGCGCGGCGCGGAATGTTGAGGTTCTCCCATTAATGAAGCTGACATATCGATTCCATCCAGGGGTTTATTTCCTACATGTTTGATCTTTGCAAGGGACGTTAGCGTTGGCAGCCAATCTGTGAATACAATCTGATCGTCGTTTTCTATATCCTGGGGCAATCCGTTGGGCCATCTGGCGATCATTGGCACCCTGATGCCGCCTTCGTACACTGATCCTTTGGCGCCAGCGAATCCGCAGTTGAATCTTCGCCCGTCCACAGAGACTCCCTCAGGAATCTGGTCGTCTCTGTGAGTGAAAGCTGGGCCGTTGTCACTTGTAAACATGAGCAGCGTGTCGTCGGCAACCCCGGCTGAATCCAGAGCTTGGCGAATCTTTCCTACCCCTCGATCCATGACTTCAATCATGGCGTAAATAATAGCGATACCCAGTTCAAAACCTGCATCGAGGTACTTTTGGGTGACTTGTTCCGGTGCCTGCAGCGGACTGTGCGGCGCGTTCCAGGTAACCATGAGGAAAAACGGTTCATTCTTGTGACGTTGGATGAATGTGACAGCTTCATCTGCCAGAACGTCAGTCAGATATCTACCGTCTGATTTTTCAAATGAGCCGTTTCGATCAAGATTCCATCGGTAGTAATCGGCCCAGCCACCCCTGAAACCGGCGAAATCGTCGAAACCCCTGGAGTTAGGGTGAAACCTTGGATCCAGAGCACCGTTGTGCCATTTTCCGACCATCCCGGTTGCGTAACCGGCGGCTTTGAAGGAATCAGCTATGGTCGCTTCGCTTAGATCTATACGGTCATACCCAAGCACTTCCTGAGGAGTGATAGCTCCAGTGCGAATAGGATAACGGCCTGTCAGCAATGCAGCCCTGGAAGGTGAACAAACAGCGGATCCAGCGTAATGCTGAGTAAGTCGCAAGGACTCTGATGCAAGTTCATCTAGTGACGGAGTATGAACCCGTCCTTCTGAATAGAGGCCGAAATCACCATAACCCATGTCATCGGCGACCATAAGAACGATATTTGGCTTCGGCAATTCCTACTCCTGTCCTATGTAACGGAATGTATACGAGCCAGTCCGGATAAATTGTTAACTTACCTGCTGGAACAGGTTATTTTAGGTGCAATTCAGAATATCTTGGCATAATTCTGTGACGATTCAACTTGATACTGGTAAAGGTAATTAATTCATGACGATGGAAACGAAACGACTTGGAAGAACCGGTATGCAGGTTGGCAGGCTTGGTATAGGCCTGTCCGAGGTTGGGTTCAATCTTGAAATCTCTGATGTGGATCAGGCGCGTTCAGTGATAAACCAGGCACTCGACTGTGGTGTTAACTTTCTCGATACAGCAGCGTGTTACGGCATCAGCGAAGAGCTCATCGGCCTGGTTGCGTCTGAACGCAGAGACGAATACGTTCTTGCGACAAAGGCGGGTCATTATCTGCCCCGCAATGAGGGTGAGGACTGGACTTATGATTTGGTTATAAGTTCCGTTGATCGTTCACTCAGGCTGATGAAAACTGATCATATCGACCTCCTGCAACTTCATTCCTGCAGCGTAGAGATTTTGGAAAAGGGAGATGTAATACGTGCTCTTCAGGATGTCAGGGCATCAGGTAAAACACGTTTCATCGGGTACAGCGGTGATAACGAGAACGCCAAGTGGGCTGTAACCAGCGGACTGTTTGACACTTTACAAACCAGTTTCAATTTAGTGGATCAATCAGCCCGAACAAATCTATTCGAAGATGCTGAGGAACGTGATATGGGCATCATTGTCAAACGACCGATTGCTAATGCTGTATGGGGTGCATCACAGGATCCTGTGCCATATCCGGAACACATTCCTGAATACACCTCCGAGTACTTTCGTCGCTACGGCGTTTTGTCTGCTGCAGGGCCATTGGCGGATGATCCAAATGACAATATACGACTTGCTTTGGGGTTCACGTTTGCTCATCAGGAGGTGGATGTAACAATTGTTGGGACACAGAGACCACAACATATGGGGGCAAATCTGGAAATGGTCGCCAAACCATTCGGTATTTCCAGTTCAACGGTAGCTGATCTTCATTCCAGGTGGGATGAATATTCGCAAGGATGGGAACAGCGAGGCTAACCCTTCTTGTTAACGACTGAATACAATGGTAACTCCCTTATTTGCGGACGTTCCAAAGTTATGTGGGGGAGTGGCGAAATGGCAGACGCGCATGCCTTAGGAGCATGTGCCTTAACAGGCGTGTGGGTTCGAATCCCACCTTCCCCACCAATAAAAAAAACATCATGGTAAAAAAATGTCAAAGATTCTGATCACTCGTCGAACATTCCAGGAAGCCGAAGATAAACTCATACAGGCAGGAGCCGAAGTGGTGATCTGGGATGATCCTGACTCCCCAGGCTATGAGGAATTGCTAAAAGAAGTAGGCGATATCGACGGTTTGTATGCCCACATAACAAACCAGGTTGATGGCACCGTGATGGATGCCGCTCCGAACCTCAAGGTGATAACAGAGTTTGGTGTTGGATATGACAATATTGACGTTGATGCGGCCAATAAAAGGGGTATAGCCGTCTGTAATACACCGGGAATACTTTCAGAAAGTACGGCAGACGAAGCATTTGCACTTCTTATGGCAATGGGACGTAGAACGCATGACCTGCCGCAAATGGTTAAAAGAGGGGAGTGGGGTGACTTCGATCCTCTGGCGTACCTGGCATCCGATATCCATCACAAGACGCTTGGAATAGTTGGAATGGGTCGGATCGGAGGGGAAGTTGCCAAGCGTGCTGCCGGATTCAATATGGAAGTCCTTTATTACAACAGGAACAAGAGAGACGAAGAATTCGGAGCCACCTATGTCTCTTCGCTGGACGAGTTACTGCGAAGGTCGGACTATGTCTCATTGCACAACCCGTTAACCCCTGAGACCACTGGACTGATGGGAATTGAACAGTTCAGGTTAATGAAGAAATCGGCAATGCTGATCAACACCACCAGGGGCCCGGTTGTTGATCAGGAAGCGCTTTATGATGCTTTGACTACGGGAGAGATAGCCGGCGCCGCGCTCGACGTTACGGTACCAGAACCTATTCCTGACGATCATCCCCTGCTGACGCTGGATAACTGCCTGATCATGCCGCATGTAGCGAGTGCTACCGATGACACCAGACTCAAGATGGCGATGATGTGTGTTGAGAACGTGCTGGCGGGTATAGCTGGCGACTGGCCACCATATTGTGTGAATCGGGAGGATATCTTAGGCAACGCGCGCATTAGACAATAGATCGATCATTAATGCGCACGCTGCGTTGAGTACTTATCCGTCGAAGAAATCGGCGTCTTCTTCACTGAGGTACCGCTTCGCTTCGTCAATTCGGAAGCTGATGCCGAGACCTGGAGTGTCATTCACCACGATATGACTATCCTTGACCTCGTACGCGTCGACGCCTTCAAGAATATCCCACCACCAGTCAGGTTTACCATTTGGCAATTCGAACGCTATAAAATTCTGTGGCATCGCTGCACCAACGTGTACGTGTGCAGCTAGCCCGATCAAACCGTCGACGGTACCGTGAGGTGCCATCTGAATGTTGTGTAGATCGGCGAACTCAGCGATCCATTTGAGTTCTGAAATTCCACCGACGTCCATTGGGTCAGGGCCGACTACGTCAACGGCGTGCTGTTCAATGAGGTCTTTAAATCCGTGCCGCAAGTAAATCTGCTCCCCGGTGTGAATTGGAGTTGATGTGTATGGCGTGACTTGTAAGAAGTACTCAGGATGCACATATGGCGTGTAATCCCCAGTAATAGTGTCTTCCATCCACATCAGGTGATATGGCTCGAGCGCCTTTGCAAGGCGCAATGTGTCGGACGCAGTCATACCCGGGCCACAGTCTAGAGCGAGCCCCACCTCATCGCCAAGTACTTCTTTCATAGCAATTACTGCATCGACAGTAATGTTAAAGCCTTTTTCGGTCATTACTCCACGGTTTCCATACTTGTCGGCCTCCACATATTCTCCGTACTGAAAATCAGGCATCTGTCTGAGCATTGGTGAACCGTGGAATGCAATTCCCTGCTTGATGATAGAGAAATTCTGAGGCAGATTTTTCATCCATCTCATGTTTTCAGCAAAAGCTTCAGGTGTGTATCCTTCAAAACCTTTACGATAATTGCCGTTGTAGACCCGAACCTTGTCTCTGATCTTTCCACCAAGAAGCTTATATACCGGTGCATTCAGTGCCTTACCTGCGATATCCCAAAGCGCAATTTCTATTGCACTGACACCCGATCCCCACGGCTTAAATCCACCTGCACGTCGAATATGTAGTAGCACTCTCTCTACATCGGTAGGGTCTAGACCTAGAATCAAGTTTTTGTAGTACTCGATTTGTGGTTTAAAAAACGTTTGATTCCGGGGTGACTCAACACCACCAATACCGTCTATACCTTCGTCGGTTACGACACGTACTACGGGATGGTCACCTATAACTGCGACCTTTACGTCTGTAATCTTCATGATTTCTCCAGAGTCAAATTCTGAGCGGGTTAGGCGAGATTCTACGCTGGTCCAAAATATTTTTCTCCTGCTCTGGTGCTTTTTTCATTCTTCAAAGAAATCTTGATCTTCATCTCGGAGGTATTTCTTAGCTTCTTCTGGGATGAACGACACGCCGAGACCCGGGGTGTCAGGAACCTCGATATGGCTATCTTCCACTGGGAACGTTTCGCCTTCCATGATGTCGAGCCACCACGCGGGTTCCGCTTTCGGAAGTTCGAAAGCGATGTAGTTGTCGGGAAGTACTGCCGCCAGATGAGTCTGTGCTGCCAGTCCGATCAAGCCATCGAAAACCCCGTGTGGAGCGAACTGAATACCGTGAAGATCAGCATATTCCGCGATGAACTTCATCTCGGCTATGCCACCAACGTCGGCAACATCTGGCCCGAGAACGTTCACAGCGTTTCGTTCGATTAGCTCGACGAAGTTTTGGCGCAGGTAAATCTGTTCGCCAGTGTGAATCGGAGTCGACGTGTACGGCGTGACCTGAGTGTAGAGGTCGGCGAGGACGTAGGGTGAGTAGTCGCCAGTAACCATGTCTTCGAGCCACATGATGTTCGAGCCTTCAAGCTCTTTTCCAAGCTTTAGGGCATCAGGAACCGTCATGCCCGGGCCACAGTCGAGGGCGAGCCCGACATCGTCTCCTAGAACATCGAGCATCGCCTCGATACGCGCCATCAGGTACCTAAACCCTTTACCTGTAATCGTGCCGCGGTTTGGGTGCCTCATTTTCTTTACGGGCGTTCCATAGTAGAAACCGTCAACATTCTGCATCCCACCATGAAACGAAACAGCCTGTTTGATAATCGAGAAGTTGTAGGGATGATCCTTCATCTTCTGCATGTTCTCGGCGTAGTTTTCCGGTTCAAGACCGCCCATCTCATACCGAACACTACCGTTGTAAACCTGAACTCTGTCCCGAATCTTGCCACCGAGCAATTTGTACACGGGGAGACCTGCTGATTTTCCTGCGATGTCCCACAGAGCCATCTCGATTGCGCTGACCGCCGCACCCCAGGGCTTGAACGATCCCATTCGGCGTATGCCGAGCATGACCCGTTCTACATCGGTCGGATCCTTGCCGATAATCATGTCCCGGTAGAACTCGATCATTGGCTTTAGATACGGCTTCCAATATTCAGCAGCGCCAACGCCGTCGATGCCTTCGTCGGTTGTGATTCGTACTATTGGCGCATTGCCGATGATTGCAACTTTTAGGTCGGTGATTTTCATTTCAGTTCCTGAGTCATTGAATGACATTTATGGATATTCGTTCGAGATTTTACGCCTGAGACGAAGTACGAAACGTAACAATCGTCCTAAATTCGTTTTAAGTATCTGAACTCTAACGTACACGAATATTCGATTTTGGTATTACTATTCGTGCTTAGAAAATCTTTTTCGAATCAAACGGAGTGAAAATGCGTGTAGCAACTTGGCGTGGTGGTAGTGAGATAACGATTGATACAGTTCCGGATCCTCGGCCGGCACCTGGTCAACTGCTGCTCAAGGTGCACTCATCGGGAATATGCGGTACTGATATCCACAAGACGCAGGGTCTTTTTCCTGGCACCCCGCCTGAAGTGCTTGGCCATGAATTCGTTGGTCCCGTTGTAGAAGTGGGAGAAGGGGTAGATTCTGCGTTACTCGGTAAAAATATCGCATGCACATTGAACCCGGCTTGCGGAGAATGTCAGGGCTGCCTGACCTGGTCTGCTATGCACTGTGAACGGGAACCTCGTCTTGCCGGAGGATTTGCGGAGTACGTTCTCGTCGACAAGCGACAGATCCACATTATCCCTGATTCCCTTGATCCTGAAATTGCAGCGATGACTGAGCCTGCGGCGTGTGTTATTTCGACACTTAACATGCTCAATGAAATTGAAGCGGACTGTGACGCACTGGTGGTGGGAGGCGGCCTTCTTGGGTTACTCACCGTGGGAGTTTTAAAACTCCGCGGCGCTGGCCGAGTAATACTGTCCGAGCCAAATCCCGCACGTCTTGCGATGGGAAGACAATTTGGTGCAGATGTCCTGAACAATCCAAAACAAGATGATCTGCCCGATCTAATCAATGACCTCACAGGCGGATACGGCGTGAAGATAGGCGTAGAAGCCGTTGGAGTTCCTCAATTGGTTGCAGACGTTTCGAAGATGATCAGGCCGCGCGGAAATCTGGTCCTCGTTGGAGTAAGCCCCCAAGGATCTGCACTGCCAGTAGACCTGTATGACTTTCATTACAAAGAGATAACGATGAGCGGTGCTTTTGGTGCAGGTGATGCGTTTGGTGAGGCTCTCGATACACTTCCTGATTTGAATTTCACAGGGGTTGTAAGCGGACGTTTCCCCCTTGAGCAAACCGCTGATGCACTCGAAATTTCGGCCGGTGGGAACGGTGTGAAATACATGATCGCACCTCATGATTAACACCCATATCCTGCGGGTATGAGTGGCGTACTCCTTGCAACGGCGTTACTCTGCGTTCGCTTGATAAATTCGACTTAAATTGTGAGCGCAATCATTTACTTGGTTCAGAGGTAATTTATGGCAAAACTTTCCGGCGGGGAAGCCCTTGTGAAATCTTTAGTGCGGGAGGGCGTAGAGGTTGTTTTTGGACTGCCCGGGGTTCAGATGTATGGAATAGTCGCAGCCTTGCGAGATGAGCCAAGCATCAAGTTTGTTGTAACCAGAAATGAGGCAGCGACCACATACATGGCTGACGGTTACGCACGAACGACCGGTAAGCCCGGCGTTGTCATGGTTGTGCCCGGTCCTGGCATATATAACGCAGGTGGCGGCCTTGCGACGGCTTTTTCCCGATCATCACCTATAGTGCTTATCGCCGGCCAGATACCCCGATCCACCATAGGAAAGAACTTTGGGGGGCTTCATGAAGTTAATGACCAGAAAGAAATTACTAACCCAGTGACGAAGTGGCAGAAACTGGTTCTTCGTCCAAGCGAAGTACCAGAGAATATCCACGAAGCCTTCAGGCAGGCTCAATCTGATCGTCCCTCTCCGGTTCATTTTGAGCTACCGCCCGAAACGATGGTTGAACGAGAAGAAGTTCAACTTCTTGAACCTGGCCAGATCGTTCGCCGATTACCCAGTAATTCACTTATAGAGCAGGCAGCGAAAGAAATCGTAGCGGCATGCAAGCCAGTTATTTACGCAGGTGGCGGGATCGCCCGATCAGATGCTGAAGCAGAACTGGTTTCTTTCGCAGAGTCAACTCGCATAGCTGTCCTCACATCTGCTGGTGGGAAGGGCACAATGTCGGAGAAGCATCCCCTGGCGCTTGGAGGATCACTCGGACCCGCTGGGCTTCTCAAGGACTACACAGAAGATGCTGATTTGATCATAGGAATAGGTACTCGTTTCTCGATGCGCAACCAGGCTGGGGATGAAGCTCGGCTGGTCCATATCGACGCAGACCCCGATATGATTGGACACGTTCACAAGAATACTTTGGGACTCGTCGGAGATGTGAAAGCAACTCTCCCATTGCTGGAAGCAGCCATAGAGAGTGCCGGGGGAGGGAGTTGGCACTCACCTGACGTGGAAGTTGCCGATATTCAGCGTAAGCTTGCTGATAGCGAAGATGAATTAAACCATCCCCAGGAGGATTACATTAAGGCCCTTCAAAAAGGAGTTCCAAGCGAAGCTATAACCGTTTTTGGGATGACCCAGCTCGGGTACTACTCAAGACCACGGTGGATCACAGAAAATCCTAAAACCTATATCGACTCAGGATACTCAGGGAACCTTGGGTTTGCCTTTCCGACCGCCCTTGGAGCGAAAGTAGGAAATCCTGGTAAACCGGTTATCTGTGTATCAGGTGACGGAGGTTTTATGTACAACTCATCGGAAATCTCCACGGCAGTTAAGTACGGTATCAATCTGGTGACAGTGATATACAACGATGGTCATTACGGTAATGTTGCACGTGATTTGGACGATGATTTTGGCGGAGATTACGAGACTGAATTTTCGAATCCGGATTTTGTAAAACTCGCTGAGGCATATGGTGCGGTAGGACTTCGTGCGCAAGATCCGTTTGATGTCCAGAATGTGATACCGCGGGCCTTGGAGATGAACAGGCCAGTATTCATCGATGTGCCGGTCAGTCGCGTCCCACGTCCCAAGCAATGGGCAGCCAGAGCACCCTGGACCAAGCCACAGGAAGGATTGATCGACTAGTCTTCCCCGAATTCATAGGGCCTGAGGGCCGCTTCTATAGCGAAGTTGGCCGGGGTCTCGACACCGTGTTGTTTCCCAAGTTCGACTACCCGTGCGTTCAGAAGGCTGATTTCAATTGGATTATTAGTGATCAGGTCGTGTCCCATAGATCCTATTATGAACGGCTCTCTCGCCTGAGTGGTCGCTAAAAGATCGGCAGCTATTGACTCAGGCAGGGGGATTCCGGTTGCTCGTCCGACTTCCGCTACCTCTGTCAGCACCTGCAGATACATCCTGGTTGTGGATTCCTGTGCAAAAATATCGCCAATCGGTTTGCGAGTCAGTGCTGTCATACCACTTAGGGCACAAATGAACGTGAATTTCTCCCAGATGGCCAGTTCGATATTTTCATGTGACTCAGCTGCGATTCCTGCCTCAACACATTGAGTTACAAATTCTTTCATACGCGCAGTTTGTCCGTCAGATAAGGCGCCTATAACGAGAGAACCAGGGCCACCAGCCTGCGTTACTACTCCAGGGCTTGTGATCATCGATGAAACGGTCGCAGTACAACCCAGCACATGCTCTTTTCCGAATGCATCGCTTAACAACCGTTCACTGTCGATTCCGTTTTGCGTGGAGATGATTAATGTATTTTTCCCGACAACCCCTGCCATGTCTGCAATAGCTGTCTGAGTTCCCCAACTTTTAACAGCGAAAATCGCCAGGTCGACGGGACCGATCGACGACATGTCATCTGTTGCGGGTGAATCCAGGTGGAAGTCGCCCAGCAAAACAGTATTTAGTTGAAGCCCATGTTTGCTTATTGCATCAAGATGTGGCCCGCGTGCGATAAACGTTACGTCGTGACCGGCCTTCGCAAGCGCACCTCCGTAATACGCTCCGGTGCCGCCAGCACCTACCACAGCCACTTTCAATTGTTGACCTGTCAAATTCTGCTCCTCGAGACATCGATGTCTAAAGCTTGGGGTAAATCCTAAGTTACTCTCCAATTCCTATAAAACGATATCATCTCACTATGCTGCAAATTATTATTCATAATGCACGGATAATTGATGGAACTGGATCGCCCTGGTTCAGAGGAACTGTGCTGGTTGATGACAACACTGTCACAGTAAAGCGCGGAGACCTAAACCTCCGAGATTATGAATCAGAACGAGTGATTGATGCGGAAGACAATATTGTCTGCCCAGGATTCATAGACCTTCATTCTCACGCTGGCCTGACTATCCTCGGCGATCCTCATCATGATCCTAAAGTTCGTCAGGGAGTCACCACAGAACTCGTAGGCATAGACGGAATTTCACATGCTCCGTTCAAGACACGCGAGGAGCTAGAAAGATATATATGGCTTGATTCTGGATTGAACTGGTATCCGCCTGAACCCGACTGGTTGTCAACGCAGCAGTTGCTGAATAAATATGACGGTACGGTGGCGATCAATATTGCCTATATATTAGGGAATTCACCGGTCAGGATCTGGGCTTCAGGATGGGAAGATCGGCCTGCCAGCAAAGCAGAGATTGCGAACATGAAATCGGTGATTCGCGAATCAATGGAAGAAGGTGCCTGGGGTTTATCGACTGGTTTGGACTATCCTCCGGGGGCTTTTGCCTCGACCGAAGAACTTATCGCCATTTCAACTCAGACTGCGGAAATGGGTGGGATCTACCACACACACACACGGGCGTCGTTGAAGGCTCAAGGCGTTTACGCACCGTGGGAGGAAGCTGTCGAGATTGGTCGCAGATCTGGTGTACCGATTCACCTTACACATTACCGGCAGCCAAAACAGGGTGAAGGAACCTACCAGGGGTATCTGGGTTTGGTAGAAGACGCACGCGATGAAGGCATTGATGTTACCTTCGATTGTTACGCCTACCCTTACTCTGGAACGGCGGTCACAATTCAACTGCCGTTTTGGGCCAAAGACGGTGGCCCGGAACGCACTATGGCCGCTTTGTCTGACCCGTATGATCGAAATAAAATGAAGCGGGAGATGAATTCTCGATCCGATATACAAGAAACATGGAATGAACGATGGCTCCATAATTTTCGTGAGCCGCACAACAGCAAGTACGACGGGAAATCGATCTGGGATATAGCCGAGATGAGAGAACAGGAACCGACTGACGCCTTGTTTGATCTTCTTATCGAGGAAAGGCTGGGGATTAGTGAAGTCGGGACGGGGACGAATGCCGACACGCTTCCAGCGTTTGTCTCTCATCCATATGGCATGATTGCTTCCGATGCGATTCTTTTCGGGGAGTATCCTAATCCGAGGACCTATGGGTGTTTTCCAGTGGTGCTTGCCAAGTTTGTAAGGGCAGAAAAACACTTGAAACTACCTGAAGCTATTAGAAAGATGACATCTTTTCCTGCACAGCGTATCGGCTTGACGGATCGGGGACAGTTAGCGGATGGATTCAGGGCAGACATAGTGGTCTTTAACCCCGACACGGTTCACACCGACGCCACTAAAGAAGATCCTAAGCACTATCCGGTCGGAATTGACTACGTGATAGTGAATGGCGAAGTAGTCATCGAATGCGGGACAAATACCGGCGCCACTCCGGGCAAGGCATTGCGCCGTGGTCGTTAGGCTCTATATTTTCTTCACAAGAGCCTGATAATAATTAAATGAGTGTTGCTCGAATACGCAAGCACGCGAATAGGTGATGGTGACTAAAAACATATAGCGGACTTGCTGGAGTTGCCTGTGCGGCAAGTGTTTCGATGCTTGTATCTCTGCCTCTTCAACCATCCAAAGACGAAGTACTTGTTTACGTTACCCCAAAGTAGATAGATCATAATTTTTCGTCTGAAGTGGCTAGGTTCTGTACAAAGAACATCAGACACTAACGACTACTATGTAAAGGTATGCCACAGAGTAGCGTCAGAAATTTCTGCATAATCGCTCATATCGACCATGGGAAGTCGACTCTTGCTGATCGCTTGATCGAAATCACGGGTGCAGTGTCTGCGCGGAATATGACAGATCAGCATCTGGACACTATGGATTTAGAGCAGGAACGCGGCATCACCATTAAAGCTCAGGCAGTGCGGCTTCAGTTTACCGCAGCAGACGGTGTCGACTACCAGCTCAATCTTATAGACACACCTGGTCACGTCGATTTTTCATACGAAGTATCGAGGTCCCTCGCTGCCTGCGAGGGAGCGGTACTGCTTGTAGATGCAACCCAGGGCATTCAAGCGCAGACGATCGCCAATGTTTACCTTGCATTAGAGCACGATCTGGAGATCATTCCGGTCATAAACAAGCTTGACATGCCCGCGGCTCAACCCGAACGGGTGTTGACTGAACTTGAACAAACCTTTGGGTTTAAAAATACTGAAGTTCTTCAAATTTCAGCTAAGACCGGAGACGGTGTTGCTCAACTGCTTGAACAGGTAGTTGAGCGCGTAGTTCCACCAGGTGGTGTTAGCGACGACCCTCTCCGGGCATTGATATTTGATTCTAAATACGATCAATTTAAGGGTGTAGTGGCATATGTAAGGGCAATGCACGGGTCCCTTAAGAGTACTGACCGCGTTCGTCTCATGGGCACAAATGTGGAGACAGATATACTCGAGACAGGATTCTTCAGTCCTGTCCTGGAAAAAACGTCTGGTTTGCGTACTGGTGAGGTTGGATATGTTGCGACCGGGCTAAAAGACGTGAAATCGGTGCGGGTTGGAGACACGATGACCCTGTCATCTAATCCGGCAACTGAAGCGCTTTCTGGATATGCTGCACAAAGCCCCATGGTTTTCACAGGGATCTTTCCATCGGAAGGTGAGGATTATCCTGAACTACGTGATGCACTGGAAAAGCTGCAATTGAACGACGCTGCTCTCGTTTTTGAACCAGAGTCCTCAGCCGCACTAGGTTTCGGATATAGATGCGGATTTCTTGGTCTGCTCCATATGGATATAGTGCAGGAACGACTCGAAAGAGAGTACGGTCTCAACTTAATTGCCACGGCGCCGAGCGTGAGTTACGAGGTGCTGCTGAAAGACGGAGAAATCATCACCATTGACAATCCGTCGAGACTTCCTGAAAACAACGAATACGCCGAAATCCTTGAACCTTGGGTGAACATAACGATCGTGTCACCAGCCCGTTATATAGGCGTGATCATGGAACTGGTCATTGCTAAAAGGGGTGAGTATAAAAAAATCGAGTATCTTGAGTCCGTTGCTGTAAAAGACTCTGATGTCGAGAACGCATCTGCACGCGATGGTAGGGTTTTGCTGGATTACGATATTCCGTTGTCGGAAATTCTTGTAGATTTTCACGATAAATTAAAGTCAGGTACTCAGGGTTACGCCTCGATGGACTACTCGAAAATCGACAATAGACCTGCCGATCTTGTCAAGCTTGATGTTCTCGTGAACCATGAGCCTGTTGATGCACTCTCAATGATCACCCACAGGGATGAAGCCGCATCAAGTGGTCGTTTACTGACATCAAAACTGAAGGAACTGATACCCCGCCAGATGTTCGCTGTGCCTATACAGGCCGCCATCGGCGGGAAGATTGTTGCCCGTACCAATGTGAAGGCTCTTCGGAAAAATGTTTTGGCAAAATGCTACGGCGGTGATGTCACACGTAAACGAAAACTCCTTGAGCAACAGAAAAAGGGTAAAAAACGCCGAATGAAGATGGTGGGTTCAATCGAAGTTCCCCAGGAAGCATTCATGGCGGTTTTGTCGCTTGAGTAGTTTCAGATCAGCATTAAATTCTAATTCATGAAACTGCAATCTCGAATGCTTACTAAACCCGACGGGGCCCTTAGTTCATTTGCTTACCCGCTCTACCGACGTATATGGGCTACCTCCGTTGTGTTTGCTCTTGGTAACTGGGGTGAGCGGCTGGCGGTGGGATGGGTGGTCCTGAATGAAACTGATTCCGTATTCCTCACCGCGGCTACATTTGCGGTGCGTCAGGCCCCTCAACTGTTTGCGGCACCCATAGGTGGCGCGTTATCGGATAGGTTTTCACGGGGCAAGATTCTTTTGTTAACTGGCCTCTATAAGGCTCTGGTGCTGTCGTTTATGGCAATGATTGCTGCCAACGGCCTCGAACCTCTGTGGCTGATGTTCGTGCTCCTAGGACTTTCGGGAATAGGGCATTCATTCGAAATACCGTGTGTACAGGGAATGGTTACAGGTTCTGTGCCCAGAGAAGTGCGGATGAATGCTGTGGCAGTTCAATCGACCGGAATGCGTGCAGTCGGTGCAGCTGGAGCGTTGGCGGCAGGATTTGCCATAGATCGCCTGGGGGTTCCAATCACTCTGATCTCATCAGGTGTTGTATTTGGCATAGCCGGATTTTTGGCTATGATCGTGAATAGAGGGTTACAGGTTGAACTGACCGTGCGGACAAAATCTGTTGTGAGAGATGTTATCGATGGTCTCCAGTTAATGTCACGATTACCGTTAGTGCGCATGATATTAATCACGGCTGTTCTGGTTGAGATATTTGGGTTTTCCTACGGCGCCCTAATGCCCGCGGTTGCTAAAGAGGCACTTGGAGTAGATGTAAAGGGCCTTGGGATGCTGACAATGATGGCGGGCGTGGGATCGGTGGCTGGGTCTGTGTTCCTTATGGCCCTTGGAAATTTCGCCAAGAAAGGCCTTTTATTAATAGGTATTGCAGTGTTTTACGGTATTTTTGTATCTACATTCTCTGCATCAGGTTCATATGCTGTTGCATTGGTGTTAATCCTGGGAGTGGGTGCGTCGGCTGCAGCGTTTGATGTGATGCAATGGACGCTTCTGCAGCTAAATGTTCCTGACGATATGAGGGGACGCGCTGTAGGTGCATGGGTGTTTGCTATTGGGTTTGGCTGGGTAGGGCATCTGGGGCTTGGAGCCGTTGCCGAGATTGCTGGCGTGCAGTGGGCGCTTGCTCTGGCAGGCCTTTCGGTGATCCTGACGGCTATGATAGCTCTGGCCGCTTCAAAAGAATTACGGAAGGCTTGATTTATCGCACTGGTGACTTCTACTTTCCTAGTGCCTTATTCACGACATCTGATAACGCAGGATCTTGCTTCGCCAAATAGATAGCTGCCTCAAGCATCCCGCCTGGATTACCTGTGTCCGCATGGAACCCGATCAAAGTCACTGCGTGAATTGGTGAAATGCCAATAAGGGTGGCAATGGCGTCAGTGATCTGTATTTCATTGTTAGCTCCAGGCACTTCCATTGTTAGATGATCAAAGACTCTATTATCAAGAATGTAGCGTGCCACAATCGCCAAATTGCTGGGCGCATCTTCGATAGCAGGTTTTTCAACAAGAGTTTCTACAGTGTGGACGCCGTTGCTGACTGGTTTACCACCTATGATTCCTTTAGTCGGTATAACCTCGTTTTTAGCTTCGTTTACACCGATCACTGACCCGCCGTGTTTTTTGTAGACCTTAATCAACTGTTCTGTTGCAGACGGCCTGTTGATTATGACGTCATCGGGGAAAATCGTGACGAATGATTCACCGTCACAAAATTCCTGGGCTTGCAGAATTGCGTGGCCTGGTCCTTTTGGTTCATCCTGGAATATCGTTATTACGTTTGCCAGAGACGCTAGTTCTATTTGGGCAGCGAGCAGTTCGTCCTCACCCCTTTGCTTCAGCTGTGCCTCAAGTTTCGGTTGCCTTTGGAAGTAATCAGCCACGGGTTCCATGCCATGTGACATGACGATCGCGATATCAGTGATGCCGGCAGCCGCAGCCTCACGTACTGCATATTCAATTACCGGGACATTCAAAATTGGCAGTAACGGCTTAGGGACGGTTCGAGTCACCGGTAGAAACCGGATCCCCAGCCCGCCCACCGGGATAACGGCTTTTGTTATGGGAGGAATTTTTTGCATTTTAAGATTCTATCGGGAATATAGTGTCTTTATTAGTATTCGATGTCAGCGACTATCCGAAGACTGAGTAGTACGATGAAGACGGTCGTGCTAGGTGGGGCGTTAGCGGTGCCCTGTACTCGCAATCCGCTATAGCGAGGCTGAAATCCCCTGTTGAGGCAGTTCTTGTATGGCCGCTGGAGGCAGTAATTAGACGTTGACAGCTTGGTCCCGCGCGGCGAGGCCTTGTGAACTCCGTCAGGACCGGAAGGTAGCAGCGGTAAGCGATACACCTCGGGTGCCGCGGGAACGCCGGGCTGGAGTCGGTTCTGTCATCTAAGTCATATCCGTCTGTCGAAACTGGGGTGCACGGTCATATTTGTCAATTCAACACCAACTAAACTATAAACCAATCTCCGTCTGGGTAATCAGTACGGTTTGATCGACCTATGACTCCACCACCGCTGGGACAACATTTCCTCACCGATACCTCTGTAGTCAAAGCGATTGTAGAATCGGCTGATTTGCGATCCGGTGATACCGTTGTCGAGGTTGGCCCGGGTCGAGGCGCACTCACGAGCGATATTGTTAGCCAGTCCGGGAAAGTGTTGCTTATTGAATACGATGCCGAAATGGCAGAACGATTGGCGTTCAAATACGAAACCAACACCAACGTAAACGTAATTAACCTTGACGCTCGTCACTTTGGGTCAGACTCTCATACGTGGTTGTCAGATGGAAACTATAAGGTTGTGGGAAACCTTCCTTATTATGCTGCCAACCCCATCGTTAGGAACTTCCTGGAATCGACTCATAAGCCGACTTCCATGGTGATAATGGTTCAGCGAGAAGTTGCCAGAGATATGGCGGCCGAGCCGGGTCATATGAGCCTTCTCTCTTTGGCGGTCCAGATTTATGCATCTGCAAACAAGGTCATTGATGTACCCCCACAATGTTTTGACCCGCCACCGAAGGTACATTCATCAGTTTTAAAATTGACACCTTCTAGTGAGCCTAAATTGCGGTTCGAGTCACCTGATGATTTTTTTAAACTGGCCAGGGGTGGATTCAAGAGTCCACGAAAACAATTGCATAATTCTCTTGCAGATGGGCTTTTCATCCACCTCGATGATGCAAGGAGCCTAGTGTCCGAGACGGGGCTAGAGACGACAAGACGACCAGCTACTCTTTCTCTTGAGGATTGGCAGGTTCTATACGACGTTTGGGTGAAGAGCGGAAAGCCTTCAAATATTCCCGGCTCTGTTCGACGTTCTCAGAAACGAAAACTCGATGACTAACCCAGTTAGTGTTATTGAAAAAGCCTACGCCAAGGTTAATCTGACCCTGGAGATTCTTGGTAAACGTAGAGATGGATATCACGACCTCGCTTCTGTTATGCAGACAGTCAATCTGTTCGATACAGTCACCGTTTCTGAAGCTGATTCGATTATCGTTGATTGTGATGGTCTCGAGATCGATACTGAAATGAACCTGGCCACCAAAGCTGCAAGTGTGTTGAAAAACCGGACAGGTATCAGATCAGGTGCGAAAATCTTAATTAAGAAAAGGATTCCCGTATCAGCCGGATTGGGTGGCGGGTCATCTGATGCCGCAGCGACCTTAAGAGGATTGAATCAGATATGGAAACTTGGCCTTTCGGTCGATGAGTTGGCAGATATAGCTGCCTCGGTCGGTTCGGACGTGCCGTTCTTGCTCAGAGGAGGCACGGCTCTTGTAAGGGGTAGAGGCGAAGAAGTGAGGCAGATCGCCCCAGCCAAGATTTCCAGTTTTCTTATTGTTACGCCCAATGTTAAGTACCGGAACGCTTTGGCTAAAACAGCTTACGCATTCTCCAGGGTTGATGAATCGATGTTTACGGTAGGTAACCTCACACACAAACTGGCTGCAAGGATTGCGTCTGGTGGTGATTGCCCATCAGAGTTTTTCTTCAATCAGTTCCAGACGATTGCCGAAGATATTTTCCCGGGATGGGCACTTACCAGGGATCGGATGGCAAGTATTGGCATCGAAGAAATCATATTGTGTGGTGCCGGACCCTCAATTTTCACGGTGCCTCCATCAAAGGAACTCGGTACAGCTTGGTACCTATTACTATCTAAAACCTACAAGGAGGAAGCGTTTCTCGTCGAGCCTGCCTCCCATGGTCTGGAGTTTTAAGTGGAAGAGCCGCTGCGTACGGTGATTGCTGGAATGATCGGCGGGGCGTTGATGGGAATGGTTTTCGTGACTCATATCTCTCTTCTATTGGTTCACCATCCTCCTTCAGTGCTAAAAGAACGAGCGGTTGTATCCAATGTTTCCAGATTGATTACAGTTACTGCGTTTGTAACTTTTATAGGTTGGGATTTTCTAGCAATACTTATGTCGTTTGCCGCTCAGGTGAACATTGAAACCACTTCGTTGCGACTGTCTCTTGTCCCGAGTCCGGTCTATCTTCTCATTGTGACTTTCTTGGCCCTCTTTATATTGATACCTGCTCTTGTGATTTTACGAGATCGCAAAGTACACGTAGTTGCTGAGCTGCTTGTATTCATCGGTGTGTTCGGTTTTTTGATTCCAAATCTGGTTGTCGCTGTTCACCGCTTGTGATTTGCTCTTCTGCCGCAACTGAAAGATTACGCTTCGTACTAAACTTGGTAAAACGACAATATTTTCACTAATTTTCAAATGTTGAACCAACACAAATGGCTGGTTCTAAAAAGGTTTTCAGGAAAAATAGACAATGAGATTCCCCAATCGATTCGCCGGAAAAGTCGCTCTGTTAACCGGTTCTGCATCATCGCTGAAAGGTGAACTTATGGGATTTGGTGGGGCCACTGTATGGAGATTCCTCGAGGAAGGTGGACGCGGTGTCGTGATCACAGATGTTCAGGACGAGGTTGGCGAGAGCGCCGCCCTCCAGTTGCGAAACGAGGGCTACGACGCGATTTACCTTCATCTGGACGTGACTGACGAGGATGAATGGGATAGTGCTGTTTCGACTACGATGAAGCATTTTGGGCGTATCGACATCCTGGTCAACATAGCGGGGATTCTTGACCCGAAATCGATTCTGGATATTGAGCCTTCTATATGGAAAAAAACGATGGAAATAAGCACAGTGGGAGTATTTCTCGGTACGCGTGCAGTAGCAAGACAGATGGAAAAATCTGGAGGAGGCTCAATAATCAACCTTGCTTCGATGGCAGCGAAACAGGGCTCTGGTTCTTATGGGTCTGCCTATTCTTTTTCACGTGGAGGCATGCATAACTTCACTCAATCTTCGGCTTTGCAACTTTCTGGTATGGGGATCCGGGTTAACACGATCATGCCTGGGTGGGTACATACCCCCTTCACCGATTACCTCTATGCCGATCCTGAGCAGAGCAAGTATCGTACCGACCGTGTGCCTTTGGGACGATGGGGCGAACCGGAAGATATCGCTGCGGGGATCCTTTTTCTAGCCTCAGATGATTCCTCTTACATGACTGGTGCTGAGCTTCTTATGGATGGCGGTGTGAGCGCTGGTTCCGTACGTCCCGCAAATCCCCGCGGTAATGGTTAGTTATCAAAAAAAATCTATGGGAATGGTATTAATGGATGTGTGGTGGACTATCACCATGTGAATGTGGGATCTTCCTTTTAACTTGTCCGATCGCGTCGGAAAAAACGTTTCGTATGTTTGCTTGTTGTTTTTCATTGGAGCGCGTGGCCAACGTGTCTAGCCAGTCCAATCCGCCCTGCATGGTTGTGATCAGGTATTCGCCGAGCGCAACATCAAACACATCGGTATGTCCGGCTTTAACATATACAGGAGAAGTGTGCGCAGCGAAATTTACGGGCCACACGTGCCAGGCTACGAGATCACTCACAGCGCGAGCTGCAATCCAACCACTTCCGGGAATGTTCACCTGTTCGTTGATGGCCAGCAGCTTTTTACCGTCATCAGATGATACTTCGGCAATTACCTGTCCGTTAAAAACTATTTGTAACTTGTTAATTGGCATTGCACATGAAGCTGATGCCATCACATGAACGGATCCACCCGATTCGGGGAGTTGAATTTCATCTCCAGGCTGTAACCCTTCGACACTAAGATCCATTAGTGGACCGCTTGTCGTATAGGTTTTGCCGGATCGAACTGCGTCGCTCCATGAATCGTAGGATAAATCTCGCTCCCCTATGTAGGCATAAGTTCTTACCCCACCTACAGGCATGCCTGCCGACATTTTATCCGTGCCACCTACAGCTGGGACGCGGTATCCACAGTTCAACAGCCGGTACCATTCATGAACTGCAAAAGTGTCCATAGTCGGCACATGGAAATCCCGAATTTCCAGACCATCGACTTTGCCTAAGACTACTTCCGCAATTACCTCTGAGTGAGGAAAAGGGAAATGAGGAACGATCGCCAGCCCGCCCTTGTCATGCGATTCGTCAGCCCATTGACTCATTGATCGTACTGTCGGGTCCCCTATATACCCTTCAGTAGGGCCACTAGTCGACATGGGGAATATCGGAGAACCGGTGGCGCCCATCAGGCTTATGTGACCCATGAAATGCTGTCGGTTTTCGGAGCCGACCCATACGATAGTTTCATCTGAAGAGGATCCTGAGAGTTCTCCCGTTAGATCACCAACATTGGTGTAGAGGTCTCCCCATTGTGCTGCCAGGAGGTTGATGATATTGATACCTTCGGCCCCTGCTTCCAGATGCGCCGTTTCCGGGGTCAAGAAGTGAGTATGTGTGTCAGCTGTGACCCATCCTGATTGACGCAGATTTGAGTTCCGAACGAGCGGTATTTCTAGGTTACGCTGTCCTGGCTTGATACTGATCTTCTGTCGTATAGGTTCAAATTCGAACCCTTTAGCAACTTCTACATACACATCCCCGACCGGCAGTTCTCCTTGAAAAGTCCCATCCACGTAGGCGTACGGTGTGTCGCCAAGAAGCAGGTCGGCTCCGTAGTCTTCGAACCAGTTGTCGTTTACTTCGTGAGTGTGACCGTATGGTGGGAAATAGCGACCATCCTCTGACCGGAAGTGAACACGTGCCGGTGTTGGCTTTCCAGAAGTGGAATCAATTATCTTGCCGTGAACCCATACGCGTTGAGAAGTGAGTACCCTGGCTCGGACTTTTCCATCCTTGCTGGATGCTTGTCCTAGTTCAAGCAATTCACCTGTATCGATTGTTGAACCATCTATCGATAGTGTTGCGTTCCTGGAAGCAGCCAGGTCAATTGTGGTCGTATTGTTTGTAGTCTCTACAGATTCTCCCCAACCCTTCACTGGACTAGCCAGCCATTCGTGATGGTTGAAAGTTGGTATGTCCTGTTGTCGCGCTATTACCCCAAGGTCTATTTTTGTGTTGATTTCACTTGAAGACTTTCCGCTAGCGTCGATTTCGATCGTTTCCAGAGGTTCGTGGCGTAGCGGGTGTTCAGTTCCGTTAAACACGGTCATAGCCCCGATCGCGATCGCGGTGGCACCAGTCGGTTCTACGAAGACACTAGTAATTATTTTTGATGAATCGGGTACCTCAAGCGCATAAATAGTCCACGATCCAAGTGGATTCGATCGCGATTCTTTATCTTCCTTTGCGGGAGTTCTCCCGGATGATGGTGGGTCACCGACCATTACTCCTGTCTGCCATCTGCCCCATCCGTTCTCAGGATAGGGGCCGCGAAATGGAAGACTACTCAAACCATGATGCTGGCGAGAAATGAAACCACTTTGCATACGAGTCTGTACCTGATTGATTTCAAATCGTCTTCGTATCGGCTGGCGATGTTGGGATCCGTCTTCAAAAGTTAATGTGTAATCGGCCAGGTGCTCCCCAGGTGCTGTGACCACCGGGTTGAGGTAGTCGGATGATTGCCCAGCAACAGTGGTTGTGGCCTTCTCATCACAGAAATGTGCGAAAACCAGATGTGATCCCTTTTGATTCACCGGTATTTCGATGCCGGTTCGACCAGGAAAAAC
>ERZ651768.719-NODE-719-length-24691-cov-4.184529_pt1 | contig 24691 bp, 24 predicted proteins | sample MGYA00514754_ERZ651768 | MGnify/ENA metagenome assembly ERZ651768
TGAGTCATAGAGTAGGGATGACATGCTAAACTTTCAGTTCCACCTAAGCTTACAGCAAGTTTTACTAATTTAAGATTATCTAAAAATTTAAATGCTTCTTTTTCTCCACCTTTAATATCAAATGATATCATACCTCCACCACATGAATATTGATTTTTATAAATTTTATATTCATTGGATTTTTTAGAGATTAGATTTAAATAATGTACTTTTTTTATTTTTTTATGGTTATTTAAAACTATTGCTATTTTATTAGCATTTTCAGCAGATTTTTCCATTCGAAGTTTTAATGTTTCTAAACTTCTTAGCATTAACCAACAAGTAAAAGGATTAGCCATATTGCCTAAAAAAACTCTCATTGTTTTTATTCTATTAATCAATACTTTATTTCCACATACAGAACCAGCCACAAGATCACTATGACCACCGATATATTTTGTTGCTGAATATAAAACAAGATCTGCACCAAAATCAATAGGTTGAGAAAACACTGGTCCCATAAATGTATTATCTATAGCTAAATAAGTTTTAGATTTTTTGTTTGAAAAATAGTTAGCTATTTCTTTAGATTTTTTTATATCCACTAGACTATTTGTTGGATTAGCTGGACTCTCGATATATACTAAACTGACTTCTAAATTAGGATATTTTTTATTTTTTTTATTTACAATTTTATCTATAGTATCAAAAGAATCAAAATACATTGATTTAATTCCGTATTTTGGAAGTACATGTTTTATAAAATGATCTGTTCCACCATATAAAGGTGAAGAATGCATAATAAGAGTGTTGGGTTTAGTAATCTCTAATATAGTAGTTGTAATGGCTGCCATTCCACTTTGGAAAACAGCACAAGCTTCTGCATTATCCCAAATTTTTAATCTTTCTTCTACAATTTCAGCATTAGGATTATTTATTCTAGAGTATGCTAAAGAGACACTCTCATTTTTTCTTTTTTTTCTTAATCCATAGGCTATATGAAAATGAGCTTTTCCTTCTTCAGAATTTTTAAAAATAAAAGTACTTGTTTGAAATAATGGTGTTTTTGCAGCACCTTCTGATAAATGAGGATCATATCCATATGACATCATTTCACTTTCAGGTTTTCTTTTTTTTGTCATTAATTTATTGTGTCAACTTTGATATTTAAGCTTTCTTCAAAAGATTTAATTAAAGTATTTCTAAATTCATCTAATTCTTTTTTAATGTTTTTTCTTAAATTTTTAATATATTCATCGCTTGATAGATTTTTTATATTTTTTTCAATGTCATTTATTTTCTTATCAACTATTTTAAGTTCTTCATTTTTAATTCTTAATATTTCATCTACAGATTTTTTCAATGATTCAATTTTAGATGATTCATCTTTAATTTTTGATTTATATTCATTTTCTAATTGATCCAAATAATTTTTATTTTCTTTGATTAATGATTCCAATTGTTTTGATATTTTTGAATTAAAATCTTTATTTAGTTTATCTATTTCTTTAAATAAAAGATCAATTTGATCTTCTAATTCTTTAAAGTTTATTGTTTTATTTTCTGTAGAAGTATCTTGAGAATATAAAAAATTTGTGGAACTGTAAGCGACTGATAAAAATGTTATAATTAAAACCGATTTAATAGAATTTTTTATCATATTCTGTGCAATATTAAAATTTATTATTCAGCGTAAAATATTTTTTTATAATAAATTAATTTTTAATATAATTTGATTTTTTTACCAAGAAAATTTAAAAGTAAAGATATTGAAATTAATCCCATAACTGTTTCATTACCGATATCATTCATAAATTTAGATGTATTATTTACAACATCCATGTTAAATAATTTAACATTTGTAGTTAATTGAAATAAAATAGCTGTAGCTGCAAAGGCAATGGATAGTCTAATTATAGGTTTTAACAGTTTTCTTACTTTATCAATTGTTTCTTTCATTATTTTTTAGGTTTATATGTAGATGGTAAAAGATAAAAAAACCGCCCTCAGGCGGTTTTTTATCAAACTTAATATGATTTGTTATATTGTTATTTAACTTGACCCCAAAGGATAAGTAAAACCACAAGTCCAACAAAGCCGCCGCTACTTAAACTATCAACGATTGAAGTGATGTTTCCGATTACACTCAGACCCATCGCCCCTCCGAAGACAATTTCAGTCGCAACTCCTAAGCCAATGACTGATACTACTAGACCAGTAAGACCTGCAATTAGGCCACCAACCTGTTTCATAATTGAATCCATATTTAAAATAGTTTGGTTATAAATAGAATTTAGCCATTTATTTTATTATTTACAATTAAACCAATAAAATGTTCCATTATTTTATTGATATGTAGTAGATTATTTTATTATTTCTTAAAAATTTAAAATAATATAAAAACATTATCTTATTTACTAATACAAAAATATGTAAAAATTCATAATCTATTTATACTGCAAATATAAAATGATTATAAAATTATCATAAATTAATTTTAACAGATTCTTAACACTTTTCTGAAAATTTTTTAATGTTAAAATCTTTGTAATCTGTAGATGGATCATAATCAATGTCAGTTTTTATTGAATGTAGCTCGCTTCTTGGATCTTTTGATTTGATTATAGGAAAAAATAACTGAACATACCATGGTTCTTTCATTTTATTCCATGCTCCAAAACGTGTGGGATATTTTCTGGTAATCTTAGCTGTTCCAAATAAAACATCCCAAAAAAACAATAAGTTTCCATAGTTTCCATTTGGATTTGATACGCCATCTTCAGCAGTTAATCCATGATGAGCATAATGAGTGCAAGGAGTCGAAATGGTTCTTTCTACAATCCAAGCTAATGGATGTAAAATTTTATACTTATATAAAAATCTATCCCATTTTATTTCACTGTGAGCAAGTAATATTATAGAAACTTTAATTGGAATATAGTAAAGATAAACTTCTGTCATTCCTAAGAATATCAAGATAGCTGAAAACCATATTCCAGGCATAAAAGCATAATATAAAAAAGCATTTCTATAGGTTACTAACACACCCATTTCTTCAACAACGTGATGAGGTCTGTGAAGTTTCCACATAAAAGCATTTTCATGTGAAAATCTATGCCATAAATACTGAGTAAGATCATCAAAGATTAAAAAAGCTAAAATATGCCATAAGAAAAATGAACTAATAAAATAGTCTTCGTAAAAAGGAAACCATAAACCCATTAAAAATATAACAAAAGCTAAAATAGCAGGTTGAATTAATGTTGGAAGTATAGTTAAACATACTAATTCAATTGTGAGGTCATTTTTTGATCTTTTATCATCAAAATATAATCCCCCAAGAGATTCAATAATTCCAAGAATTAATACTACTAAAACAGGAATTAATTTACTTATACTTTCTGCTTCTATCATGTTTTTAGTTAAAAATCTTACCTGGATTAAGAATATTATTTGGATCAAATATATTTTTAATCTGCTTCTGTAAATCAATTTCTTTTTTAGAAAAGGCTATATCAATATAATCTTTTTGCACATATCCTATACCATGTTCTCCAGATATAGTACCACCTAAGCTGACAGTTAACTTAAATATTTCTTTAATTGCTTTAGTTAAATCGTTATTCCATTTTTCATCACTCATTTCTCCTTTTATAATATTTATATGAAGGTTTCCGTCACCTGCATGACCATAACATACAGACTTAAATCCATAATCATTACCAATCTCTTTTACTCCTTTTAGAAGTTTAGGTAATTCTGCTCTAGGAACTACAGTATCTTCTTCCTTATATGTAGAGTTAGATTTTACTGCTTCAGCAACACTTCTTCTTAATTTCCATAGCATATCCTTATGAGAATCATTATCTGCTAAAGTTATTTCTCCACATTCAAATTGTGAAACTACTTCTTGAATGTTTTCACAATCTACGTATAGCGCTTCAATATCATTACCATCAACTTCAACTAATAAGTGAGCATCAACATCATCTTCTATATTTAATTTAACATCAGAATACTTTAGTGCCCAATCTATAGCGTCTCTTTCTATAAATTCAAGTGCACAAGGGGTAATTCCTGCCATAAAGATTAAAGAGACAGCTTTACATGCATCTTCTGCAGATTTGAACGGTATAAGTAGGGTAATGGATTTTTTAGGCAAGGGGATAAGCTTAAATACAATAGAGGTTATAATTCCTAAAGTCCCTTCACTTCCAACAAGAAGTTGAGTTAAGTTATATCCTGTTGAGTTTTTTAACACATTTGCTCCAGTCCATATAATCTCTCCAGTTGGTAAAACTACCTCTAGATTTAGAACATAATCTTTTGTAACTCCATATTTAAGTGCCTTAGGGCCACCTGCGTTTTCTGCTAGATTACCCCCTAAAAAACAACTTCCTTGACTAGCAGGATCAGGGGGGTAAAATAGTCCTTTCTCTTCGACAGCATCTTTAAAAACCTGATTTATTACACCAGGCTCAACTGTTGCTTGTAAATTATTAGTGTCTATTTCTATTATTTTATTTAAACGCTCTGTACTTAAAACAACGCCGCCATGAATCGGAAGTGAACCTCCGCTCAATCCTGTTCTAGCTCCACATGGGGTAACTGAGATTAGGTTTTTATTACAGTATCTTAGTATTTCTGATATTTCTTTAGCTTTTTCAGGCTTAATGACTACTTCTGGGAGAAAAGAAAGATCTTCTGTTTCATCATGAGAATATTCTTTAATGATGCTCTCTGCAGTAAATACATAATTATTACCAATAACAGATTTAAAGTAATTAATGTCTTTAGAAGATACTTTGGAGTACATTATTATAATTTTAATAAAAATACATATTCCAATTTAATTAATTTTTTCTTCTAATTATATTAGCCTATTTTTAATCTTTGACTTAGAATTATGTCCATTACAAAAACATTTAGATTTAGTGATCTTAAATATCTAATGGCATATACAGGCCCATTAATTGCCTTTCTCGGAATATCCATTGGTGGTTACTGGATTTATTCAGCTCCATTTTATGTATTTGTTATTATACCCTTATTAGAACTCTCATTAACTAAACTAGGCTACGATATTATTGAAGAAGTTAGAGACAATGAACTAGTTCACTGGATTTTTGATCTAATGCTGTACTTAAATTTCCTAATAATCATGCTAACCCTATATTTAAGTATTAATGCTGTTATATATGATGACCTTAGCACTATTGAATTTGTAGGATTAGTTATTACTACTGGACTGATCTTAAGCGGAAATGGTATAAATGTAGCGCATGAGCTGTGTCATAGAGAAAATGTTTTAGAAAAATCTTTTGGAAAAATCATGTTAATACCATCATTATTTATGCACTTCTATCTTGAACATAATTTTGGTCATCATTTAAGAGTTGCAACAAAAGAAGATCCAGTAACTGCCAAATACAATGAACCTTTATATCTATACTGGATTACTACACCTATAAAAGAAATTATTAGTGCTATAGAAATTCAAAAAAACCTGTTAAATCGCACAAAATCATCTTTTTTTTCTATTAAGAATGATCTTCTTTTCTATATAATAATTCAGTCTTTATACCTGTTCTTAATCACATATTTTTTTGGATATTATGTATTGCTGTTTGTATTATTATCTGCCCTTACATCTATACTTTTTTTTGAGTCAGTAAATTATATTGAACATTATGGATTGTTAAGAGAAAAAAATAGTTCGGGAAGATATGAAAGAGTTAGGTTAATCCATTCATGGAATTCAAATCATGTTATTGGTAGAATTGTTCTTTATGAACTTACCAGGCATAGTGATCATCACTATAAAACAACTAAAAAATATCAAAACTTAGTTTCTTTTGAAGAAGCTCCGCAATTACCATATGGATATCCTACATCAATTTTACTTGCTATGGTCCCATGGTTATGGTTTAAAATTATGAATCCAAGAATTCCGAAAAACATGATTATGCAATTAAACAACTAATAACTTATGAAAAATCTAGCATTACATTGGAAAATATTAATAGGAATGGCATTAGGAGTTGGTTTTGGACTTATTATGGCAAACTTTGAATTTGGAAAAGGGTTTATATCTGACTGGATAAAACCTTTTGGAACAATCTTCATTAACTCTCTAAAACTTATAGCTATTCCTTTGATTCTAGCTTCTCTTATAAAAGGGATTTCAGATTTAAAAGATATTACAAAATTGTCAAAAATGGGTGGCGCTACAATTGCAATTTATATGATAACAACGTTAATAGCAGTAAGTATTGGATTAATTGTAGTCAATGTTATAAAACCTGGAGACTCGATTTCTGAAGAAACAAGGATAGAATTAATAAACGCATATGAAAGTGATGCAGATCAAAAGAGGGCAGTGGCTGAGGACACAAAGAATTCAGGACCTCTTCAAGCACTTATTGATGTTGTACCATCAAATATTGTCTCTGCAGCATCAGATAATAAAAACATGCTTCAAGTAATATTTTTCTCAATATTATTTGGTATAGCAATGATATTAATACCTGAAAAAAAATCAAGGCCAATTAAAGACTTTTTTGATTCGTTTAATGATGTTATTTTAAAAATAATTGATTTAATAATGTTATTCGCTCCTTATGGTGTATTTGCATTACTGGCAACATTAATTGTAGAGGCCCCAAAATGGGACCTACTCAAAAGTCTTTTATTATATTCTCTAACTCTCATTTTAGGACTAGCAATTTTAATTGTGCTATATCTTATAATAGTTAAAATCTTTACTGGAAAGAGCCCTAATTACTTTTTAAAGGGTATTCTGCCGGCACAATTAGTAGCTTTTTCAACAAGTTCTAGTGCTGCAACATTGCCTGTTACTATGGACAGAGTTCACAACCATTTAGGTGTAAAAGAAGAGGTCTCTAGCTTTGTTCTTCCAATAGGCGCTACCATAAATATGGATGGTACGGCATTGTATCAAGCTATTGCAGCTGTCTTTATTGCACAAACATTTGGGTTAGATCTATCCCTAGGGGCACAACTTGGAATTATCTTAACAGCGACGCTTGCCTCTATTGGGGCTGCTGCTGTTCCTAGTGCAGGAATTATTGTTTTGGTTATTGTATTATCTCAAGCAGGTATACCAGAAGCTGGATTAGCATTAATTTTTGCTGTTGACCGGCCTTTAGACATGTGTAGAACAGTAGTTAATATTTCTGGTGATGCAACAGTATCAATGTTGGTGAATAAATTAATTAAAAAGAAATGAATGTTAAGCTAGATTCTTCTTGGAAAAGAGAATTAGAAAATACATTTAACGAACCCTACTTCTTAAAATTAACAACTTTTGTAAAAGAAGAATATCAGAAACATGTATGCTATCCTCCAGGAAATCATATATTTTCAGCTCTAGATGACTGCCCGCTAGATAAGTTGAAACTAGTAATTATTGGTCAAGACCCTTATCATGGTAAGGGTCAAGCACATGGTTATTGTTTTTCTGTACCTGAAGGAGTGAAACATCCACCATCGCTTGTTAACATATTTAAGGAAATAAGTAATGATTTAGGGGGGGTATACCCAAATAGTGGTGATTTAAGACATTGGGCAAGTCAAGGAGTTTTGCTTTTAAACTCAACACTTACTGTAAGAGAAAGTTCACCTGGCAGTCATCAAAATCATGGATGGGAACTATTTACTGATACGATAATAGAAATTATCTCATCTAAAAAAAGGAATGTTGTATTTATGCTATGGGGAAATTATGCTAAAAGCAAAGTGAAGTTAATAGATGAAAGCAAACATCTAATATTAAAATCTGGGCATCCTTCTCCTTTAAGTGCTAATAAGGGCTTATGGTTTGGAAATAGACATTTTAGTAAAGCAAATAATTATTTTAAAATAAATAATATATCTAAAATTCTATGGTGATTATATCCTTTTAAGAACATAGTCTATTAAATTTTCAATTGTTTTATCAGGGTTAGTGCTATATTCTTCTAGTTCTCTATTGGCAAGTATTGCATTTAGAGAAATAGCTTTGTGGCCAAGTAGATTAGACATTCCGTATATAATTGCAGTCTCCATTTCAAGATTTGTCGCATTATAATTATCATAATATAATTTTTTTAACTTGTCAAGGTGATTTTTATATGAATTATTCAACCTTATCGATCTTCCTTGTGAACTATAAAAACCACTGCAAGTAATAGTAATTCCGGTTTTAATATCGCTTGAATTAAATTTGTTAAACAACTCTTCAGAACATTTATAACAATATATATCTTCTTCAATTTGATGTTCTTTATTTATATGGTTATTAAACTTGGTATTATCTATCTTGGTTAAGTCATAATTCAATAGGAATCCATCAACATCAATAGCCATTTTACTTATAAGAAAGGAATCAACAGGTATGTTATTTTGAATTGCCCCTGAAGTACCTATTCTTATTAATTCTAACTTTTTAAAAGACTTATTTATTTCACCTGTATCTAAGTCTATATTAACCAGAGCATCTAACTCATTAAGTACAATATCAATGTTTCCTGAACCAATTCCTGTTGAAATAACAGTAATCCTATTGGAGTTACAATATCCTGTTACAGATTTAAACTCTCTATTTTGAACTTCAAATTCGATTTTTTCAAAATGCTTTGTGATTTTATCAACGCGAAATGGATCTCCAACTAGTATAATTTTTGAAGACAAGTTTTTAGGTTTTAGTTTTAGATGATAGACAGAACCATCTCCATTTAATATTAACTCTGATTTATCCATTAATTATATCTATTAAATTACCCACCAACTCTTTTAACTTTAAACCCCATTTTAACCAATTCTTCCATAATTCTATTCCTGTTGTTCCCTTGAATAATAATTTTTCCTCCCTTTACAGTACCACCTACACTTAACATAGTTTTTAACCTCTTTGCTATTTCTTTTTTATCAGTCTCTTTTATACTGGTAAACCCCTCAATAATAGTGATAGGTTTCCCTTTTCTTTTCTCATATTTACATATAACAGAGTCATGTTGGTTATAAGAAATCTTAGTGTCATCTTTTGACTCCTTAAAATTATGATCAGGGAAAAGGTTTTCTAATTGATTTTTTAAATCCATTATTTCTTTAACAGACCTAATTCTACTAGTCTTTCATTTAAAAAATCTCCAGCTGTAATATCATTAAATGACTTAGGATATTCTTCACAAATACAAGATTCCAATACATTTAACTTCATATCACTTACAGGATGCATAAAAAACGGAATAGAATATCTAGACTTTTTAAGTAATTCTTTATCTGGATTTACTACTCTATGAACTGTGGATTTTAACAAATTATTTGTATGCCTAGAGAGCATATCCCCAATATTAATCATTAATTCATTTTTTTGTGCAACAGCATCAATCCATTCACCATTAGAATGTTGAACTTGTAAGCCTTTTCCATGTGCACCCATCAGCAATGTAATTAAATTTATGTCTCCATGAGCAGCAGCTCTAACTGCTTCCTTAGGATCTTCAAGAATAGGAGGGTAATGGATAGGTCTTAAAATAGAATTTCCATTATGGATATATTGATCAAAATAATTTTCATCTATTTTTAAATATAATGCCAGAGCTCTTAAAACATATTTAGCAGTTTTTTCAAGTGTAACATATACTTATTTGCCAACTTCATTAAATTCAGATAATTCATCAACAAATATATTTGGAAAATAATTGTATTTATTTTTTTCTTCTTCATCAATATATTGACCAAAATGCCAATATTCTTTTAAGTCTCCATGTTTACTTCCTTTAGCGCTTTCTTTTCCAAAAGCAACATAACCTCTTTGACCAGAGTACTCAGGGTGTTCATATTTTGTTTTAACTTCATCGGAAAGATTGAAAAATAATTTAATTTGGTTATATAATTTCTCAATAAGTTCATCGGACAAAAAATGTCCCCTTACTGCACAAAATCCAATCTCTTGAAAAGCGCTTCCAATTGTTTGAATAAATCTTTCTTTTTTTTCTAAATTATTACTTAGAAAATCTCTAAGATCTACTGATGGTATATTGTTCATAATGACAAGCTTTATTAGTATTTTACAAATATACAAAATGTTGATAATTAAATTTTTGACTCTTTAATTATATATGAAAAATCATAGCTTTATTTAGCTATAATATTGCTATTTTTATACTGATCTATAGATTAGAGTTTTCAATGAATTATCAAAAAACTTCAATAAAAGCAACACAACATTTAGAGTTATACACTTCAATGTTAAAATCCCGAATGATTGAAGAAAGAATGCTCGTTTTACTTAGACAGGGAAAAATTTCAAAATGGTTTTCAGGAATAGGGCAAGAAGCAATATCTGTTGGAGTAACATTAGCTTTAGAGAATGATGAATATATTCTTCCGATGCATCGAAATTTAGGTGTCTTTACTTCTAGAAACATACCACTTAATAGGTTGTTTTCTCAATGGCAAGGCAAACCTTCTGGTTTTACAAAAGGGAGAGATAGATCCTTTCATTTTGGCACAAATGAGTACAATATTGTAGGCATGATTTCGCATTTAGGGCCTCAATTAGGGGTTGCAGACGGAATTGCATTATACCATCTACTAAATAAAAACAAAAAAGTTACGGCAGTCTTTACAGGCGAAGGAGGAACTAGTCAAGGAGATTTTCACGAAGCGCTAAATGTTGCTTCTGTTTGGAATTTGCCAGTTATATTTATTATTGAAAACAATGGTTATGGTCTTTCAACACCTATAAATGAACAATATAATTGTAAAAATATCGCTGATAAAGGGGTAGGGTATGGTATTGAATCCCATATTGTAAATGGAAACAATATTCTTGATGTATATTCAAAGATATCTTCAGTAGCAGCTAAAATTAGAAAAAAACCTAAACCTGTATTAATAGAATTTAAAACTTTTAGGATTAGAGGCCATGAAGAAGCTAGCGGAGTAAAATACGTTCCTAAAGAATTAATTAGTGAGTGGAAAGAAAAAGATCCAATATCTAATTACGAATCATTTCTTACAGAATCTAAGCTTCTTACAAAAGATGACATAGCCGAAATTAAAAATAAATTTACTGAAGAAATAACCCGAAACTTAGAATTAGCTTTTAATGAACCACTTTTAAAACCAGATATAAACACTGAATTAAAAGAAGTTTATAAAGAACATTTATTTAAGCAAGTAAGACACTCTAAAAAAACATCTAATTTAAGATTTGTAGATGCTATTTCAGATGGTTTATTTCAATCAATGGAAAAGAATAATAATTTGGTTCTAATGGGACAAGATATAGCAGAGTATGGTGGCGTATTTAAGGTTACTGAAGGTTTTGCTGAAAAGTTTGGAGTAGAAAGGGTTAGGAACACTCCTATATGTGAATCAGCCATTATTGAAGTCGCAATGGGACTTTCCATATGTAATACAAAGAGTATTGTTGAATTACAATTTTCAGATTTTATAAGTTCTGGATTTAACCCTGTTGTAAACTATTTAGCCAAGTCTTATTATAGATGGGAGCAAAATGCTGATATTGTTCTAAGAATGCCCTGTGGAGCTGGAGTAGGAGCAGGACCTTTTCATTCCCAAACAAATGAAGCTTGGTTTACCAAAACACCTGGATTAATTGTGTTATATCCAGCATTTCCCTATGATGCTAAAGGGCTTATAATATCAGCTATTGAAAACCCAAATCCTGTTTTATTCTTTGAACATAAAGCATTATATAGAAGTATAAGGCAAGAAGTGCCTAAGGATTATTATAATATACCTATTGGAAAAGCTTCAATCTTAAGATCTGGAAATAGTATTTCGATTATTTCTTATGGGGCAGCTATTCATTATGCTGCAGAAGTTTTAGATAAAAACCCTAATATAAGTGCAGATTTAATTGATCTTAGGAGCTTATGTCCATTAGATGTAGAAACTATAATAAATTCAGTAAATAAAACTGGTAAGGCAATTATTCTTCAAGAAGATTCGTTGTTTGGAGGTTTGGCCTCTGAAATTTCCTCTATAATAATGGAAAATTGCTTTGAATCATTAGATGCACCTGTAAGAAGAGTGGCAAGTTTAAACACTCCAATACCATTTGAGGCTAGCTTAGAAAAGCAATATTTACCTTATAGTCGATTTGAAAGTGAGCTAATTGACTTATTTAATTATTAGTCTGAATATTATTAGCAATTTCTGTTACTTCAGTTAAAACTCTTAAGAGATTACCACTCCATATTTTACTTATTTCTTCTTTTGTATAACCTCTTTTTAATAATTCCTTAGTAACATTAAATGTCTCAGATGCATCAGACCATCCCTGAATTCCTCCACCACCATCAAAATCACTGCTAATTCCTACATGATCTATACCTATTCTTTCAACCATATAATCTATGTGATCAACTAAATCTTTAACACTTACTAATTCAGTAGATATATCATCCCTTAAAAACCCAGCTAAAGCTACTGTTTGAACAACACCGCCATTTTTCTTAATCCAATCTAATTGTTCGTCATCTAAATTTCTTGAATGATTACATAAACTTCTTGCTGAAGAATGAGATGCAATAACAGGTGCACTGCTAATCTCTATCATTTGTCTTATAGCTTCTTTAGAAGGATGGGAAACATCAATCATTATCCCAAGTCTGTTCATTTCAAGAATTGCTTCTTTTCCTTTATCACTTAATCCGTTATGCATCCAATTTTGCCAACCATCACCATATGTGTTACCTTTCTCTCCTGTATTTGAGTCAGAGAATTGACTATGTCCATTATGGGCTAAAGACATATATCTTGCTCCAAGATTATAAAACTTTTCAATATTTGATAAATCTTCTCCTAAAGGATATGCATTTTCAACACCAATCATAGCAATCTTTTTTCCTTTTGCATTTATCTTATATACATCTTCTTCTGATAATGCAAGCTCAATCTGATCGGGCGCATATTCTTCTACAAGCCTATGAATTGCTTCAAACTTATCAATCGCATTTTTATATGCTCTTTTATATCCATTTTCATTTAATGAATCTTGGCCGGTAAAAACAATAAACCAAGCAACATCTAATCCTCCATCTATCATTTTTGGAAGATTTACCTGTGAGTCCGTATTTACCGTATAGTTATTCTGATCTGTGAAATTCCTTAAGTTAATATCGCAATGCGTATCAAGAGTTATTATTTCATTATGTATTTCCATTGTATTTTTTTCTACAATAATTTCATCTTGATATACTATAAAAAAAGTAATAATAGCAAGAACAATAACTATAATATGATTTTTCTCTTTTGACAATTTGAATATAACTTATTACTAAATACACAATTAAGATAAAATTTTTCGCTTAAAAATTGTTAAATAACTAAGAAAAGTTGTTATTTTTGCAAATCTTCATAAATTAAAATGATAGTAAAAACCGACAAAGATTTGTACACCTATCAAAAGGGAGCAATTTTTAAAATCTTTAAACGATTTGATACTGCTGCTTCTGATTATCATTTGCTATATCAACTTCCTACAGGTGGAGGAAAGACCATAATTTTCTCTGAAATAGTAAGACAATATCTTAAAAACCATACCAGTAGAGTAGTGGTAATGACACATAGAATTGAACTGTGTAATCAAACTTCTAAAGTGCTAACAGAGTTTGGAGTAGAAAATAAAATTATTAACAGTAAGGCTTCTTTAGATGATCAAGAAGATTATAGTTGTTTCGTAGCTATGGTAGAAACATTAAATAACAGACTCCTTGATGATAAGCTTGATATTTCAAATGTTGGTCTTGTAATAATTGATGAAGCTCATTATAATTCATTTACAAAACTTTTTAAATTTTTTAACACATCATTTATTTTAGGAGTAACAGCAACTCCATTAAGTTCAAATATAAATCTTCCTATGAATGATAATTATGACGAATTAATTGTAGGTGAATCTATAAAAGAATTGATTTATAATAAGTTCTTGGCAAAAGCCGACTTATTTACATATAATGTTGGTTTAACATCGCTTGTTGTTGGTGCAAATGGAGATTATACAGTTAAATCATCTGAGGACCTTTATACAAATAATGATATGCTCTCTAAATTAGTTCTAGCATATGAAGAAAAGTGTGTTAATAAAAAAACATTGATTTTTAATAATGGAATTAATACATCTCTAATTGTTTATGATACTTTTAAAAATGCTGGGTTTGATATTAAGCATTTAGACAATACTGCAACAAAAAAAGAACGAGCTAATATTTTAAAATGGTTTAAAAAAACACCCAATTCGATTCTAACATCAGTCAGTATTTTAACAACTGGATTTGATGAACCCACAGTTGAGAGTATTATTATTAATAGAGCTACGAAATCCTTAACATTATATTACCAAATGATTGGAAGAGGATCAAGAATTTTAGATAATAAATTAACATTTGATGTAATAGATTTAGGAAATAATTTCTATAGGTTTGGTCAGTGGGGATCAGATATAAATTGGCAACAAATTTTCAAATTCCCAAATAATTACTTAGATAGTGTTATTTCAGATGAGGAAATTGAAGGTCGTTTTACATATGAAATGCCTGAAGAAATTCAATCACTTTTTTCAAATTCAGAAAATTTATACTTTAATGTTAATGAGGTTTATGTTGATTCTATAAGAAATGGTAAGTCCTCAAAAATTGTATTACAAAAAGCTATTGAACATCATTCAAAAATGTGTGTAGAAAATTCTGGAGATGTTTATGACGCACTAAGCTTAGTTAAGGAGCTTAATGATGATGTAGATCATTTAATAAAGAGGTATTCTAAATGTATTAGTAAAAGCACTCCTAATTTTCTTGAATGGTTAACTGATGAATACAAGAAGAGATTAAGAGCATATATAAGAATTAATTTCGATGAAGTTAAAAACCTGGTTCATTAAAAAATTAAATGTTTATGACTGGACTTGAGATTTATTATTATTTTATCGCAGCATTTTATACAATTTTACCTCCAATATTTATTGTCGGTTACATTTATAAGAAAGACTTGTATGACAAAGAACCTGGCAAGATAATAATGAAATGTTTTTTATACGGTATTTTAATTGCAATGCCTGTAGGATTTCTAGAAATATTTATAGAGAAGACAGGGGTTTTTGCTGAAAGCATATTTCTTTATTCATTTTTTGGTGTAGCACTAATAGAAGAAGGAGGGAAGCTATATGCTCTAATGAAGTACCCTTTCAAACTAAAGGACTTTAACGAGCCTTATGATGGGATATTATACTCTGCAACTATTGGCTTAGGTTTTGCTTTTATTGAGAATATTTTTTACGTATTAGGTAATTTAGATATGGCAAGAGAGATAGCAATGGGTAGAATGTTTACTGCAATTCCTGCTCATGCTGCATTTGGAGTTTTAATGGGTTATTTTGTAGGCCTAGCAAAATTTGATTTAAAAAATAAAACTAGATTAGTAATAACAGGGCTTTTTATTGCGACATTAACTCATTGTCTCTATAATTATTTTATATTCAAATTCAGCAATTCCGTATATATGCTTTTTACTTTTGTTGTATTAATCATTGCATTATATTTATCAAAAATTGCGATAAAAAAGCATCAAGATAATTCACCTTTTAAAAATTAATATTATGAAAAAACTATATTTAATTCTAATTGCAACTACTTTAATTATAAGTTGCGAAAACAATAAAAAAGCAGAAACCGTTACTGTTAAACATGAAAGCTCAATTATTAATCCTGAAGTTTCTTTTGGTGTTAGAGGAAATTGTGGAATGTGTAAAACTACAATTGAAAAGGCTGCACTTTCTGTTGATGGAGTAGAGGAAGCTTCTTGGAGTACAGCAACAAAAATTCTAGACATAAAAACAAAATCTAGTTTAGATTCAATTGCAATTAAAATTCATCAAGCTGTAGCAGATTCTGGATACGATACTGAATTAATTTCTGCAATGGAAGAAAACTATAGCAGTTTGCCTGGATGTTGTCAGTACAATAGAGAAATGGTAATAGCAAATAATAATTAAATCGTGTTAAGATTTAAGTTTATTTATCTTTTACAAATCACATTTATTGGTAGTTTCTTATTCGTCGTTTCATGTAAGGGGGATATTGGCTACATATCACCTGGAAATGATCCTAATTTCACTATAATAAGTCACTCAGATCAAGGTTTTTCAACAACTAATAGAAAAGTCTCTGTTTTTGGTGTTGACATATATGCTGTTTCTGAAGTAAATGATGAGAAACTTCTACATGCAGCTAATGTTTTGGCACAATATTTAGATAATAATGAAGATGGAAATGTTGACAATAATCAAGTCCAAAATAAAATGATTGAAAATAAGGCATTTATAATTATGTGGAAAGATGATAATGATTTAGATATTGACCCTCCAAATGATAGAATTGGACAAGACTTAGGTGATGATGAAACCAACCCAAATTTTGTTATAAATAATAAACAGGGGCAATTTGATGCTTCATTAGAAGAAATATGGCATATAATCAGTCATTCTGGCTACGCATATGCTTATCCTGACGTTTTTGGAGAAAACCCTGGAACTTCTTTAACTAATGCTATGGATATCGCTAGAGGAGGTTTTTTTACAGAAATACCTAATTCATATCCATCTAGTGCATGGTATTCATATTATGATTACACATGTGAATACGACTGTATGGCTGCTGAATACTTTTACTGGGCAATTACATCAATTCTAGGAGCTCAGGAAAATAGGCTAAACGAAATTGGTGATGAATGGATTTTAAATACTGCTGAGCTTGTAGAAACTGTTGATACCGCTATATACTCATTATTAACGACGGATGAATATAACTTTCCTACAGAACTACCTGACGGTTCTTACAGACATTAAGAATACCAGATAAAGTGTTCTATAATTTATATTATGTAAAATAGGATTTATTCCTACAGTAGAATCAGTACTTTATTATTCTATGGGTTTCTGCCCTATTATTAAATCTTAGTGTAATCAAATAAATACCATTCATAAATGAACTAATGTTAATAGGTTCGTCAATGATGGCTTTACCTTCTAAAATTAACCTAGAATTTAGATCATATATTTTATAACTAATATCTCCATTATAGTTATATCCACTTAAAATAATAGAATTATTAGAAGGATTTGGGCTTATAGTAAATAGCTTTTCAATATTATCATTTCCAGTTAATGTATTAGTATAGCAATTTTCAGCTACTGAAAATTCTGTTTTTATTAACTCACTAATCTTATTATCAGAAAAGCTTTCATTAGTTGTATGATTAAAGAATGTAGCATCAATAGCTTGGTCATCAGCTCCTAAATAATCTTGTAATAAAGTGCCAATTGTTTGTCTATAGTCATATTGAAAAGTTTGTATCTGCCAATTATTGTCTTCTGATGCCTCTGTTAAGTCAACATTTACTCCTGACACTCCCCCATTTACAGGGTGACCAAAGACAAACATTGGAGCAATTTCTCCATGATCGGTACCTAAATTTCCGTTTTCTTTAGCTTTTCTTCCAAATTCTGAGAAAGTAAGACCCACAACATCATCTTGAAATCCTTGAGATTGAATGTCTGCCATAAATTGACTGATAGCTCCATCTATTTCTGTCAATAATTCATTATGTGTGCCTATAATTTCATTTCCAGATTGAATTTGACTAAAATGAGTGTCAAAACCACGCAACTTAACAAGATATACTTTTGATTCTAAACCACCACTAATTAATCTAGCAACTGTTTTTAATTGGTCAGAGATATCTGTGTCCTGATAATCTGCATTATTAACGCCATTATTAAATGCATTTGAAATTGCTTCAGAATAAGTGTTTGACAACTGGTCATTTTCTATAATATATTGAAGTTCTATTCCATAGTGTGAGTCTGGAATATCAGTTGGAGGCTGCCCTCCTAACCCACTTAATACTGAGTAAAATCCAGATGCATCTTGACCTTCTATATTAATAGCTAATCCATGTTCGGCTTCTCCATGAAATCCAAGTGATCCACTTTTAGAACCTATTTCAACACCTAATGGAAATGATGATTCTACAAGGTTATAATAATATGATTCCATAAACCTGCCTATCCAACCAGAATCTCCACCGTTTAACCAGCTATTTCCATCATTTCCTGTATTATATATATCAGTTGATGCAAAATGACTCTTGTTTTGTGAAGGATAACCTACAGATTGCAATATTCTTAAAATTCCTTGATCATATATGTTTTTTAAACCAACTAATGCTGGATGTAGTCCTAATTGTTGATTATCCGATAATGTAGTATCAAGAGTTATAAATGAGTTTGAACCAGAATCTGGTATCCTTAAAGTTGGTCGTAAATTACTATATAGATCATAATTATTTAAAGGAATAACAGTGTTTAGCCCATCATTTCCTCCTGCTAAATTGATTAAAACTAATTTTCTATTTGTAATATTGCACCCTAAGAAACCTTCTGCAACTTTCAGAGCTGAAGTTATTTCATATGGGAAAAGACCCAAAGCTGATGCGCTACTAGTAAGTTTTATAAAATTTCTTCTTTTCAATTTTTAAATAGTTACATTAATTGGTATTCTGGTGCATTAATCATTGCACCAATTAACAAATCTAATCTGTTTTTAACTGTTGTGTTTTCACCTGTAGCTAAATATTCATCCCAAGTATCTGTCCAGTAATATGAAGGATAGTCCTCAAGTATTAATTCAGCAAAATAATTAACTCTATCTTCATCTATAGGATTAGGGTATAGAATATTTGCTATTTCATCTATCAAATAATAAATATTTCCAGGATTAGCAGAAGTATTTTCAACAAAGGCAACAGTATCTAATTCTGAGCCAAATTGACCATTTCCGCCAAGTTTATTTCTGCCAGTAATTAAACATTCTATTAAACGGTATCTAGCTAGTATTGTACTTGAAGAAAACCAATGTCTATCAAAATCTGGGCTCTGATAAATCGCAGGGTGACCAGCAACCGTATCAGGAGCAAAAAGATTCATTCCACTCATTGGAAAATAAGTGTTACGTAGAAAGTTTATACTGAATTTATAATAATTCTCCATATCATCCTCTGGACTAGGAATACTAAATCCTAAATTTGTAATAGTTGATGATAATAATTGTACTGGTGACTTTACTATTGAGCCTAATATTTCATCTGTAGAATCAGAATCTGCAGCGTCAAAGAAATGCTGAGATTTAAGTAGCCTTTTTACAACTGGCAATATATTATAATTTTCTTGATATAATTGCTGAGCTAATGGTAATAATATGGTATTTTCAACTTCTTGATCCCATTCACTTTTAACAAAAAATCTATATAGTTTTTTTACATATGCCAAGGCTGTCGCTTCCTTATTAAAAACCATATCAACAAATTCATGTAATTCGTTAAATATTGTTTCTTCAGAATTACCACCAGTTAATTCATAATTATCAAATGCATAGCTAAATGTTTTTACTCCTTGATCATGTTGATTAATAGAAAGTCTTCCCATTGGAATATTAGTATCGGGATCAATTATACTTCTATCAAGCATGGTTTTAAAACCTGAAAAAACTTTTGCAGTTTCTATAACGTCTTGCTCAGTATAAGTGGTATAATCCCCTTCTCCAACCTGCTCTCCTTTAGTTATAGTAAATAACTCGAGGAATTCTCTTGCATAATTCTCATTAGGATTGTTAGCATTATTTTGAGTGTTATCTAAATAATTTAGCATTGCATTATCCAATGTTATTTTTTTGGCTAATTCTCTTAAATTTCCTTCAGAATAAAATTCAAGTAATCTTAGGTGATCATAAAAGTAGTGTGAGGCCCCAACATCTCCACTAGCTATTGTAAAAGTTGTATGAAGAAAAAAGGTTAGCTTATCTTTTAAATTAGCCCTATTTATCATGTTATACCACCACCAAGCTGATAACAACCCTCTTTTTCTTCCTTGATTTTGAATATCAGGCGGATAAATACCTGAAGAAAGCCAATAACCGTGTGGGGCATCTAATGGTAATGGATCATATGGTTCATTATAGGTTATAGTGTCATCTAAAAGCAATTGATCAATAGCATCAGCAGCAGTTAAATTAGACATCTCACTTAATAAAACATTGTTATAGTGGAATAAGCACCTTCTAAGTAGATGTTTCGCTCTTAATTGACCTAGATTTGAAGTTAACGGGTCAAGAGACATATTTATTTATTTACTATTGTTTTTTTCTATATAAACAGAAGTTGAAGGGAAAGCAAATTCACTGTTGTGTTTATTAACTATTTCAATAATACTATAATTAATTTTCTGCTGTGTATCAATTAAATCTTCCCATTCAGGACTATTTACGTAATACAATACCATAATATCCAAAGAACTTCCTCCAAAACTTAAAAATCTAACTCTTCCATCTTCATTTGTCATTGGATGATCATCTACTAGTTTTTGAATATCATTTACTATATTTTTAATTTGTTCTATTGTAGTATCATAAGTAAGACCAATATTAAACTTTACTCTTCTTACAGGCCTGACACCTAAATTATCTAATTCCGTATTAATAATATTCTTGTTTGGAACTGTTACTATACTTTTATCAAATGTTCTGATTCTGGTGCTCCTAAAGCCTACTTTTTCTACCTTTCCTGTAACACCCCCTAGAGTAATAACATCTCCAACAGCAAAAGGCGCATCAAAAAAGATAGTAAATGATCCTAATAAATTTTCTATACTTTCTTTTGAAGCCAGAGCAATAGCAACACCCCCTACTCCTAGCCCAGCAACTAATGCAGTGATGTTTACATTAAATACATTTCCAAGGATTATTACTGCCGCAAAAATAAATACTAAAACCTTTGTAAGATCAATAGCAAAAGGGATAAGCCCATCATCAACTTTACTTTCAGTCTGGGCAGCTTTATCTTTAAGCCTAACACCAATAAACTCCACAGATCTTAGAATAGTCCAAAAAATCGAACATATAACAGCTAGATAAAACCCTTTATTAATAACCATTTTCAATCCAAACTCAGAACTGTCAACTAAACCCCATTCATGTGGGAAATTAAGAGAATTTAATCCTATATATAAAATCATTAGTAAGAAAAAATAATAGAGAGGTTTTCTTAATAGTGATTTTAACATATCCCTCTCACTATCTGAGTCTTTACTGCCAAATAATTTATGTGCAATTTTTAGTAAATATGATATAATTGGTCTAGCTATAATTAAGCCAATTATAATTGCCAAAAAGAAGTATAAATAATCCTTAACAGAATTATTTAAAAATTCAATACTTAAAAATTCTAAATCCATATTCTTATGATTATACTCAAAAATAATAAAAATAATACGAACCATTTAATATTATAATTTTCTTTTAGCTCTAATTAAATATTTTGTATATTAATGCTCTTATATTCTTAATAATAAACTATATGAAAAATTTTAAATCAATTTTAGCTATTGTTATTCTTGCTGCAATAAGCTATTCATGCAATAATTCGGCTGTTCAAAAAATAATGCAAGAGCCTGAAGATCCAGGAATGGTACAATACGAATCTAATCAAAAGCTTTATGATAACTCTTTTGATCTGTTTTGCGCTAATAATTTAGATGAGTTTACAAAAACGGTTTCTGAAGATGTATTATGGCATCCTCCACATGGAGATTCATTAACAAAATCTGATTGGGATGCTGATATGAAAATGTGGCATGATCATTTTGAAAACTTTAAATTCACCAATAGACAATACTTCCCAGGAGTTGACGAATCCTTTGAACCAAATGGATCTGTTAGAGTTTATGGTGCATGGAGCTTTAATCACAAAGAAACAGGGATGGAATTTTCTAATCAAAAATGGTATTCTGTTGCTAATTTTAACGATCAAGGCCAACAAAATGAAATGTGGGAGTATTTTGATGCATCTTACTCCTTCTTAAAACTACTAGAAGCTTCACTTATAGAAACTGAAGAAGAATAATTAATACATAAGACTATGAAAAATTTTAAACTAATAATTACAATTATAATTCTTTCTGGAATTAGCTATTCATGTAATAACTCTGCTGTTCAAAGAATGATGGAAGAAGATCCTGAAAGAGCTGTTGGAATGTCAGACTGGGCAGGTGTTGAAGATATGAAATGGCATATAGGAACCCAAGAAGCTGTTGATTTAGCAAAAAACATGAACTCTGCATGGAGAGCGAGAGATTATGAAACTATGAGAACATTTATCTCAGACACTGCTAAAATTACTGCTACAAATGGTTTTACATTTACTAATGTTGATGAGTTTATTGAATCTCGTAAAAGAAGTGATTCAGCACGAAATTCTAGAGGCGCAACATTTGATTGGAGTACAACCAATATATTTTCTGTTGATTTAGATCCTTCCACTGGTGGGGAACATGTCCATGCAGATTACTATGGTATGTATAAAGAAGGTGATGAAGAAGATAATTTTAGAGTACTAAATAGATATTATATTATTGAAGGTAAAATAGTTGTGTGGAACTCTTACTGGCAAGACATAATAGAGCCTAAAAGTGAAGAAGAAGAAGAAGAAGAAGTTGTAGAAGAAACTGAAGAATAATAACTAAATATATAAGAAATGAAAAATTTAAAATTAATTTTTACAATTGCAATACTTACTGCTTTTGTGTATTCATGCAACAATTCTGCTGTTCAAAGAATGATGGAAGAACCTGTAGAACCTGAAAGATCAGTTGGATTCACAAACTGGTCAGATGATGGAGCTGAATATAAATTCCATTTAGGAACTGATGAAGCTGTTCAAGTTGTAAGAGATCTTGATGAAGTCTGGACGAATCAAGATTGGGAAGGTGTAAGAGCAATGCTTTCTGATACTGCTAAATTTTATTGGAGAAATGGTAATGTACTTTCAGTTGATGAGTTTATGACTCAAATAAGTTCTGATAGCACAGGATCTGCTACATGGAAATTCAATGGAGCTTTTTCTGTTGATTTAGATCCAACAAGAGGCGGAGAGCATGTTCATGCTAATTTCTCCGTATCTACTAAAACTGATAGCATCATTGAAAACAGAGATCTTATCGAAAGATACTATATTATTGATGGAAAAGTTGTTACTTGGCATCAATATAGTATTGATGTAAAATAATCCTTTATAACACTAAAAACAAAAAAGCACCTTTAAAGGTGCTTTTTTTATTATATAGTGATAGTTCTTAATTGTTTCCTAATATTAAAGGTAAGCCATCCTTTCCACTACCAACAATTACAACTTTAGAATTTGGAGATTGAGCAAGCTTTAAAGTTGCTTCGATTCCTTTATCTCTTAGAATATTTGAAGTTAAAGAAGCGGCCAATATTCTGTTTGCATCAGCTTTACCTCTTGCTTCAATTCTTTGTTTTTCAGCTTCTTTTTCTGCTACCTCCAGTTTAAAGTCATATTCTTCAGATGCTTGTTCTTGTTTTAGTTTTCTCTCAATTGCTTCATTAATCATCACCGGCAAGGTTATATCTCTTACTAAAATTTCATTTAATTGAATGTATTGATCTTCAACAATTTTTTTAGTCTCAATATAAATCTCTATTTGAATTGCATCTCTTTTTGTTGAATATAATTCTTGTGGGGTATATCTTCCTACGACACTTCTTGCAGCAGATCTTATCGCTGGTAAAAGTATCCTCTGCTTATATGCCTCACTTTTTTCTTGATGTAGTTTCCCTAAGTTTGGATAATCAGGCTGAAACCACGCTGAAGCCTCAAGCTTAATGTCTAATCCATTTGATGACAGTACATTCATTTTTTCAAAAACTTCTTGTTGTCTAACCTCATATATAAAGACTTTATTCCAAGGAAATACGAGATGAAATCCCTCACCCATTGGTGGCTCATCAGTAACTACACCCCCTCCAAAAATTTTATATAAAACTCCTGCTTCTCCAGAGCCTACAGTTACAAATGATTTAGCTAAAATTAAGATGCTAAACGTTACGGTTATTAATAATGGTATTCCTATTCTTGGTATTTTATTCATTTTTTTGTTTTTAAATATTAATAATTTATGTTAGTAATCCCCCGTCGATGTTTAATACTTGTCCTGTTACATAGGATGACATATCACTGGCTAACCAAATACATGCATTAGCAACATCTGCAGGAGTTCCTCCTCTTTTAAGAGGAATAGAGTTTCTCCAATTTTCTATAATTTTTTCATCTAATTTTTTAGTCATTTCAGTTTCTATAAAACCTGGAGCAATAACATTACAGCGAATATTTCTTGAACCTAATTCTAATGCAATAGATTTTGAAAACCCAATAATACCTGCTTTTGAAGCAGCGTAATTTGATTGTCCTGCATTTCCTTTTACTCCTACAACTGAACTCATGTTTATTATTGACCCACTTCTTTGTTTTAACATGATTTTTTGAACAGCTTTTGTCATATTAAATACTGAGTTAAGATTAACCTTTATAACTTGATTAAAATCTTCCTCTTGCATTCGCATTAATAGATTATCTCTAGTAATACCAGCATTGTTAACTAATATATCAATACTGTCAAAATCTTTGATTATTTTTTCTACAAGCTCTATTGAATCATTATAATTAGCTGCATCTGACTGATAAGCTACAGCTTTTACTCCTAAACTAGTTAATTCTTTTTCAAATTCTTTAGCTAATTCTACAGATTTACTGAAAGTAAATGCAACATTGG
>ERZ651768.720-NODE-720-length-24688-cov-14.273333_pt1 | contig 24688 bp, 17 predicted proteins | sample MGYA00514754_ERZ651768 | MGnify/ENA metagenome assembly ERZ651768
AAATCAGGATTATTTGCCGGAATGGCTCAGGGTTCAAAAGTTGTTATTCCGGAATCAATCCTTCATAAGGACATAGTGGAAAAAGAGGCAGAAAAAGCTGGAGTCGAACTGATTAAAACAGCCAAGATTGCAGTTGAATCTAAAGAAGACAGGCTTAAATTCAATTTGTTTGATGCAGATTTTGAAACTGCAATCAACAATCCGCTATTTCTGCAAAACCTGGTTTCTTCCTTAACACTGCTACGTTTGCAGGGTTTATCAGTCACGCAACTTCAGCAGGCAACAGCAAACCTTGAATTGAACCTGAAAGGCAGGTTCCATACTTTATACATGAAAGAATGGATATTGATTGATGATACTTACAATGCTAATCCTTCATCATTTAAAAGTGTCCTGGAAAATATGAAAAATCTATATCCACAAAATCGTAAAATTGTTGTTTGTGGAAAAATGGCTGAATTAGGTCAAAAAAGTCCTGAGTTGCATCAGCAGGTAGGAATTAACATGGTCAAAAATGGTGTTGAGATTATGCTTGGTCTTGGGGGTGAAGAAATTGAATCTTATATTGGAGGCTGGAAAAAGGGAGGGGGAAGCCTGAAATCGGCAAAACAGTTTACTGAACTGGTTGAGCTGTTAAATGCATTCAAACAGGAACTGAAACCCGGAGATGTGGTGCTTGTTAAAGGCTCCCGTTCTGCCCGCATGGAGCGATTTGTGGAAAATATCAGATGATACGGAATTTATTTTTATTCTGATATTTTTTCTTTCAATGAATCAACTACTCCATCAGTTTTTTCTGCAATCTTTTTCTCTTCAGCGATTTCTATAGTTTTGTTAAATACATCTTCAATAGTTTGTGTAATATCACGTTCATCAAACCAATCCATTACTTTTGCCGGCGTCAGTCCATTTGCTCCGGCATAATAGGCAAAAAATGAAACCAGACAGACAAAAATTATTTGTTTGATCATCTTCTTACAGCTGGGAAATTTGTTTGTTCAATCCCAAAATTGATCGGGGTTTAAAACTATTGTTTCTTCACGTTTCGGTCCTGTGGAAATGATTGACACCTTTGCTCCTACCAACTCGGATATTTTATCAAGATAGCCCAGCATTTCACCGGGCAGTTGATCATACTTGACTAACCCTGCAGTTTGGCATTTCCATCCTGGCATTTCGTGATAAACAGGAATGACATTTTCCAGTGATCTGGGAAGATTATCGCTTTCCTCTCCATTAGACAGTCGATATCCAGTTGCTATTTTGAGAGTGTCAAAATTATCCAGAACATCAAGTTTTGTCACAGCAATGCTGGTAATTCCATTCAGTCGCACCGCCTGTCGTACAAGTAATGCATCAAACCAGCCACATCTGCGCGGACGACCGGTTGTTGCGCCAAATTCATTTCCTTCAGACTGCAGAATTTTTCCATCATCATCTAATAGTTCAGTAGGGAAAGGGCCGTTTCCAACTCGGGTTGTATATGCTTTAACAATACCAAGTACGCCTGTTATACAAGTTGGACCAATTCCGGAACCAACACAGGCATTTCCGGACAAAGTATTGGATGATGTTACAAATGGGTATGTCCCATGGTCCACATCTAAAAAAGTTCCCTGTGCACCTTCAAATAAAATGTTTTTACCGTCTTGAATCAGTTGATTGATCAGAAAAGGTGTATCTACAATACAAGGTTCCAGTTTTTCTAGATAATCTGCATATTCAGAAAAGATATCCTCTGCAGAAAATGATGTTTCATCTGTATCAAAGTATTTCTCAAGAAAAATATTTTTTTCCTTCGCAAGTTCGCTCAGACGGGACCTGAACTTTTCCTGGTCCAGCAAATCTCCAACCCTGATTCCCGCTCTTCCTGCTTTATCCTCATAAGTCGGACCTATTCCGCGACCGGTTGTGCCAATTTTAGATTTTCCTTTTTTCTGTTCACGCAATTGGTCAAATGTTTTATGCCAAGGCATCACAAGTTGCGCTCTGTCACTGATGCGAAGATGTTTCTCTACATCAATGCCCATTTTTTCCAATTCATTTATTTCCTTAACCAATTCAGACAAATCGATCACCACTCCATTTCCCAGGATTGAAGTAGTTTCACGAAGAATTCCTGATGGCACCATGTGCAGAATGAAAGTTTTATTTCCAAACATTACCGTATGACCTGCATTGTTTCCACCCTGGTATCTTACTACCGCATCAGCACGTTCTGTGAGCAAATCCACAACTTTTCCTTTACCCTCATCTCCCCATTGGGTTCCAACAATTATCAGACAGGCCATATACAATCTTTTTCTGGTGAATTGATTACTGAGTTTTTAAAATTTCTTATGATTTATTTTTGCTTAACTGTTTAAAAAGTGTGCCCGACACAAACATATCTTAGTTAAATCAGGCTTTTAATCAAAATGTATGAAGTGTTTAAATTATGATGAAAGCTCCTTTGCACGTCTATAAGCCTGACGCATGCCCTCTTGAATCGACTCTCCTACATTCTTTGACTGAAAATGATTGAGTGCAGCTAAAGTTGTACCTCCAGGAGAAGAAACCTGCTGCCTCAATGTTTCCGGAGCTACCTGCTGTGACTCCCACAGCAATGTGGCACCACGGAAAGTTTTTTGTACAAGAGCTTGAGCTTCTTCTTCGTTAAAACCTAATGCGTTTGCAGATGACACCATCTGCTCGGCAAAGTAAAACAAATATCCTGGACCACTTCCTGAAATTGCGGTTGCTGCATCAATAGCATCCTCATTTTTTGCCTCCAAACACGAACCACATGAATTAAAAAGAATTTTAACCCACTCACGTCCTTCATTTCCAACTTCATCCAACGCAAAAAAAACACTCATTCCCTCTGCAATTAAAGTAGGAATATTAGGCATTACTCGTACCAACTTGGTTTGTCCAAGCGCCCTGCGCATCGTCTGCAGGGATATTCCGGCCATTACAGAAACCACAACATGCTCAGGCAGAAGCCACTGGGCAAGCAGTTCCATCACTGCACTTGAACTTTGAGGCTTTACCGCTAACAAAACCACATCGTAGCTTCGCACAGCTTCGTCAATCTCAACTTGAGTATTACAACCAGTAGCATTGCCAAGTTTTTGACGTTTCTCTCCATCTGATTCAATCAGCAAAATATCTTCAGGAGGAACAGCTGCTGATTTTAATAAAGCAAGGAGAATGGCGCCTCCCATATTCCCTCCACCAATTATTGCTAAACGCATATTCATCCTTTCTTTAAAGATTCAGTTTGCAGGTACAGTCAGAAAAACAGAGGGCATTGTACTTTTTTACCTGCTAAAAAACCAGCAATTTTTTGATCACAGATTCAGTGGGAATGAAACCAAGAATAAATCCAACCAGCTGAAATTCCAGCAAATATTCGTGTTTATAATTTTTGTGTGATTGTATGAAAGCCCTCTTCACTGAGAGTTTTAATTTTGATTTAAAACCGAGATAATACAAAAAATTATTAAAGTGGTTCCAGATCAGTCGGAGGATCAAAATCAAGTGTCTTCATGCTGCCTGATACAGCATGCAATTCCTTGATATACATCATCCATAGATTGTTTCCCGTGTAATCTTCTATCTGAACTTTTTTTGGGAAAAAACTTTCTTTTTCCTTTTGATATTGAGGTATTTTGGCTTTGTACTCCAGTAATCCTTCACGGGATTTGTTCATTGATTCAATGTAACCATCAGAATTGTAGCGTATTCGTATTTCAGTAGTGTTTTGAGTAAGTTGCCATTCTCCTGTTGGAAGTTTTTTTCTTTTCCATGAATGTGTTTTTTCAGGAAGACGTCCAATAATTAACCATCTAAGTTCAGCCAATGACAAATCCATTCCCAGCCAGGTTTGACGGACCTCCCAGCTGTTTTCTTCCAGTACAAAATTTTTGTCCTGATAATTAAGTACCAAAAACTTTTCAGGACCAGCTCTTAATTCATAAATTAATGAACCGACAATTGGAGCAAATATCCTCAGTTTCATTTCTGAATTGCTGGAAATCTGCATCAACAGTTCTCCATTGTGTTTCCCATCCGGATGCTTAAACAGTATCCTTCCGGAAACATCGTAATATCCGCTAAATTTACCAGGGGGCGGTAATTTTGAGGTGGGGGAGACAGTATGTTTGGTATCAGTAAATAAAGCGCACCCTGAAATCCAGAGCAACACAATAAATACTGAAATAATTAATCTCAAAGGTGGGTATGAGACTTATTCTTCGTCTTTTAAAAATACCTTCTCGATAACGAAGAAGAGGGAGATATACAGGCCTACAATCACTGCTACAGTGACCAGAACATTCATTTCATGCATGATTCCTCTTAACAAATTGTTGCTGTGATGTTACCATACATGCTAGCGATTTTATTATACGGAAGCAACAAAATTATACTTCAATTTGTTAAAAATAATTTATGAAACGGGATTTTATTTCAATTTTGGACTGGACGAGTGAGGAAATCCGGAACAATCTTGATTATGCAGTTGAATTAAAGCAGCAAACAAAACAAGGTAGCTGTCCGCAGTTGCTTAGCGGAAAAACATACGGAATGTTTTTTCACAAACCTTCTCTCCGGACTCGTCTATCATTTGAGGTTGGAATAGTTCAACTGGGCGGCACTGCTGTTAATTTATCAGAGCAGGATTTTAAGATTGGTGAAAGGGAGTCCGTTAGTGATATTGCACGAGTAATGTCCCGCTATGTAGACGGAATACTGATTCGCACATTTTCACATCAACTGGTTCTGGACTTGTCAAAACACGCTTCAGTACCCGTAATAAACATGCTGACTGATTTTAATCATCCATGCCAGGTAATGTCAGACATGTTGACGGTTAAGGAAAAATTAGGGCGCATTGATAATGTACGCATAGCATATGTCGGCGACAGCAACAACATGACAAATTCATGGTTGAACATGGCAGCCAGAATTCCCCTGGATCTGCGTATAGCCACTGCTCCTGAGACCGTGCCTGATATGGAACTATTTGCTAAAATCAGAGAAACAGGTATTTCAACTATTCAAGTAACACATTCTGCGAAAGAAGCTGTAAAAGATGCAGAGATTATATATACAGACGTCTGGGCAAGTATGGGTGAAAAAAACAAAATAGCTGAAAGAGAAAGAGTATTAAAAGATTTTCAAGTCAACTCAAGCCTGCTACAATACGCTGGAAATGATGCACTGGTATTTCATTGTCTGCCTGCCGAAAGAGACAAGGAAATTACCGACGATGTGATTGAAGGTCCTCAGTCAGTTGTATTTGACCAGGCAGAAAACAGGCTGCATGCCCAAAAAGCTATTCTGGTTCAACTTGATAAATGGCACTGACTTATTTGAAATTCATTACATTCCCATAATTAATTCTTACCATGTCAGATACAGCAAAACTTCATCTTCCTGACGGCCAGTCTATAGATCTTCCAGTATTAACCGGATCAGAAAATGAAAAAGCAATAGATATTTCAAATTTACGCGCAAAAACAGGTCATATCACACTGGATCCGGGATTTGTCAATACAGGTCCTTGCGAAAGTGCTATCACTTACCTTGACGGAGAGAAGGGGATATTACAGTATCGGGGTTATCCAATTGAAGAACTGGCTGAGCATTCTACTTTCATAGAAGTAGGTTATTTGCTGATACATGGAGAACTGCCTAACAGGAAACAGCTTGAAGTCTATGTTGATCGCATCAGCAAACATGCAATGATCCATGAAGATATGAAGCTTTTCTTCGAAGGATTTTCCAAAACTGCACATCCAATGGTGATTCTTTCATCAATGGTGTCTTCTCTTTCCGCATATTACACTGAAGCATCAGGCAAAGCATCAATAGAGAATCTTGAGATTAATTCCGCCCGCCTGATTGCAAAAATAAGCACCATCGCAGCATTTTCATACAAAAAAAGCGTAGGCCAGCCATTTGTCTATCCAAAAGACGAACTGTCCTATTGCGTAAATTTTCTGAATATGATGTTTTCAGTCCCTGCTGAATCATACGAAATAGATCCTGATATCGTAAGATCTCTTGAATTAATGTTAATTTTGCATGCTGACCATGAACAAAACTGCAGTGCTTCAACCGTACGGGTTGTAGGCAGCAGCATGGCAAATGTGTATGCCTCTGTGGCATCAGGAATTTTAGCTTTATGGGGGCCTCTGCATGGTGGAGCTAATCAGCAGGCTGTACAAATGCTGCAGCAAATCTATGAAGACGGAGCCAATATTTCAAAATACATTGAGTTGGCAAAAAACAAGAAAAATAAGTTTCGTTTGATGGGCTTTGGCCACCGAGTTTATAAAAATTTTGACCCTCGTGCCAAAATAATAAAAAAAGTTTGTCACAAATTGCTTAATAAATTAGGTGTCAACGACCCGCTGCTTCAGATTGCGCTTGAACTGGAAAATGCTGCACTTAAAGATGAATATTTTATTGAGAAGAAACTGTATCCAACTTTAGATTTTTACACCGGCATCATGTATCGTGCAATAGGAATTCCGCTGAACATGTTTACAGTTATGTTTGCTTTGGGACGTGTACCTGGTTGGATTGCCCAATGGAAAGAAATGCACGAGGACCAAAAGCAGAAAATTGCACGCCCACGCCAGTTGTTTACAGGTCCGAATAAGCGGAAATATAAGCCCATTACTGAGCGGAATTGACAATCGGATTAAATGTGAGCCACTGACAATGTCCTAATGAACACTAATTGCATGTTTGTTCCATGCATAACTGATTACTATCAAGCCGAACTTAATTTTAAATAACATCAATAAAAGGCAAATATGGGCTCTGTAATGTCACAGGACGAAGTTGATGCTTTGTTGAAAGGGGTAGAAACCGATGAAGTGATCGGAGACGAGGAAGAAGAGGATTATGATCCGGAAGAAGTAATATCATTTGACCTGACTGCTCAAGACCGAATCATTCGAGGTAGAATGCCTACCCTCGAAATTATACATGACCGATTCGTCCGCCTCTTTCGCTTAACTTTATCAAATACCCTGCGCAGAGTGGTTGACATTAATGTACGCTCTACGGAATTGATTAAGTTCGGTGAGTTTATTAAAACCTTAGCTGTGCCGACATCAATGAATCTATTTCGTATGACTCCGCTTCGCGGATATTCGATGATAGTCTTTGAAACCAGGCTGGTTTTCTCCCTGATAGAGATGTTTTTCGGAGGCGGTGTTGAAATAGAAGCTAAAACTGAGGGACGTGACTTTACTGAAATAGAATCCAGGATGATTAAGCGTGTAATCATCAGCGGACTTGAGGATTTACAAACATCATGGCGACCAGTATTCCCAGTTCAAATAAATTATTCCCGTACCGAAATAAATCCACAATTTGTATCTATTGTGCCGCATAGTGAAATCGTTATTGTAGTTACTTTTGATGTTGAAATCGGGAGAGCACCAATGGCGATCACTATATGTGTGCCTTACTCAATGATAGAGCCTATCAGAACCAGGCTTAATGCAGGATTCCAGAGTGAACAGGACGAAAAAGATAATACCTGGAGCAACCGCTTCAAACAAAATTTGCAAAATGTTGATGTAGAATTAGTTGCTAAACTCGGTGAGATGAACATTTCTGTACGAGATTTCTTGAATTTGCAAAAGGATGATGTGCTATATCTGGAACATGAAACTAAGAACCCGATTTCCATTGAAGTAAATGGCAAAGAGAAATTTACGGGATTCCAGGGTACGTATAAAGGTCACAAGGCAATCAACATTGAGGAATTGATTTACGAACCACCTGTAACGGACGAAATGCTCACTTAACCTGTTAGTCTACAGAAACAAGACGATGTGGTGATTCTCCTTCCGGACATGATTTAAACGCCCTTACAACAAGCTTCAGCGGATCCAGTCCAACCTCATTGATTCTGAGCACAATCTGCTCTTCTTCATTATACCCTCTCAAACCTGATACCTGAGCAATACAATCCAGTTCCATCAATTCAATTTCGGTATTGTTGTTGGAAAGTTGCTTCCTGACTGTTGCTTCGAATAATTCCTTCATATGCTGATGTAAATACCGGAATTTCCAGTATTGAAGAATGTTTTTCTCTGCACGGTTGTACTTTCTTTGTCTCAGTGTTATTGCTTCAGCCCATCGCATCATATCTTCTGAACTGAAAACAGGCTCTTCATTATTGATCAAATTATTCAGCTGATGCTGGGTAAGCAGGTCCACAAATCTTCTGATGGGAGAAGTTGCATGCATATAAACCTCGCAGCCTAAACCTGCATGAGTTCCTGCAATTGTTGTTAACCTTGCCGGTTCAACCCTGATATTTTCAGGTAGCTGCTGATTTTCATCTTCAAGCTCCTTAACTATCTTGTATGAGGACTGTGTACGAAAAATACCCGGGTATTCTGCTTCATGAAAAAGACGACCCGTTTCTCGATTCACCGCGATGGCAAGTTCTTCAATGATCCGATTTGAAGGACTGTTCCTGTTCAGCTTTAAAATACTGACCTGTTCGGGATTGCTTATGTCAAATTCAAATTCTTTTCTTGCCATATTCAGTGCTCCATTTTCCATACGCTTTTCCTGAGCAAGCTGACAAAATTTATGTAATAATCCCCAAAAGTCCCTGTCTTCATGAATCAGCTGGTCCGCATGTTCGTAACTCAGATTTTCCCAAACTCTAACAATTTGACGCACAACATTGGTTAATTTCCATGTTTCGTTTTGAGAAATTGAAAAGTTATAGCTGAACACATTTCTTTCCTCACCTGCCTTCAATGAAAATGTATCGTTTGAAAGTGATTCCGGAAACATGGGAACTGATTCTTCAATGGTGTAAACTGAAGAAATCCTCTCTTCTGCTTCTTCAAACAGCTGATCTCCCGGAGTTACGAAAGAGCTTAAATCAGTAATATGAATCGCAATTTCGAGTTTATCTTCACTACATTCAATCACTGAAAAGGCGTCATCATAATCCTGCGTTTTTTCGGCATCAATTGTAAAGGTTGGTATTTTTTCCGGCATTCTCTCAACCGCTGCCAATGGAAAATTTCGTGCACGTTCAGCTTCTGACAATATTTCTTCCGGGAATTTTTTTCGAATATCTGCCCGAAGCAGCGCAAGCCTTGAAGGAGATACTGCAGAACCGGCCTTTTCAAGCAAGTTTTTGAGCATTTTTTCTTCATCATAGCCAAGTGTGGCCCCCCATTCCAAAAGCGAGGACATTTCTTTCCAGTGTTGAGATTCTGTACCCTTAATCAGAATATCAAGCAATTGATCCAGCCATAATTGTTGATCTGCAGTTCGTACTGATTTTTCATTCCATTCTCCTGATTCGAGCTGCTTAATCCACAGCTGAATGCTATCAGCTCTTTCCTGACGTTCCTTTTGTCTGGCCAACTGAATTCGAAGAATTTCCAATTCATCGGCAGTCCTGGGAGTGTAAGTCAAATTACGATTGTGCTTAAACCAGAATACATCCTCCCTGAGAGCCACAAACAATCCCAGTTTACAAACTGAATCTTTTGGATCATCTAAAAAGTCTGCTGCAATCTCATCAATGGTGTATTCCCTCACTTCGTCCAGAAGGGAATGGATAGTTTCCAGCTCCAGGTTCTGCATGAAATGAAATGCTGTTTTCAGATGCTGTTCCAGTAATTCGTGTGCCTGGTTTGCATTATAAGACAGTTTTTCGCCTCGCCAGCTGAAAGCAATCCGATTTGCAGGCAGAAACTGATTTTTACCCTTTTGCGGAACTACGATAAGTTTGTTCTTATGCACAGCTTCAATCCAGCCGAATTCCATTCGGTTATCGCGAAAGAATACGCATAAGTGATAAAGCAGCGATTCAAGCATTCTTAATAACTACAAGAATTAATATAATGTAATGATCAAGTTTTCCATAATTTACTATGCATAAAAAAATAACTACATGAAAGATAAGAATCCAATTTCTTAATATCAAAGAATGTCTTTGTTGATGCATGAAATTTCATGTTATATTGATATGCAAAAAAATAATAACAGACAGAAAAGCTTATGATCATTGGAGTTGTAAAAGAAATTCATCATGGAGAGCGCAGAGTTGCAATGGCACCTTCAGTAGTGAAACAGTGCATTAAAACCGGACATTCTGTACTTGTTGAACATGGTGCTGGCGTGATCGCTAATTTTACCGATGAACAGTATCAGGATTCTGGCGCAGAAATAGTACAATCTGCTCATAAAGTTTGGGAACAGGCTGATGTGATCCTCAAGATTCGTCCACCTGAGGAAGAGGTTAAAGAAATTGAAGAAGGAGAAGAAGAAGAAAATCTTGAAACTGGAAGGCATGAGGCAGATTTACTACGTAAAGATGCCTGTCTGATTTGTCTGTTGAATCCTAGACGTAACCCTGATTTATTGAAAAGGCTTGCAAAAACCGGAGGGACAGCAATTGCAGTGGATGCTATACCTAGAATTTCACGTGCACAGTCGATGGATGTACTTAGTTCCATGGCAAATATTTCTGGTTACCGTGCTGTTACTGAAGCAGCACATAATTTTGGTCGTCTTTTCACAGGACAGATCACGGCAGCAGGGAAAATCCCTCCAGCTAAAGTACTGGTAATCGGTGCCGGTGTAGCGGGACTTTCTGCAATAGGTTGTGCACAAAGCCTGGGAGCAATAGTAAGGGCATTTGACACACGTACCTCAGTGCGTGAAGAAGTAATAAGCATGGGAGCAGAATACCTGGAAATTGACTATAAAGAGGACGGCACCGGCAGTGGGGGTTACGGAAAAACAATGAGCAAAGAATTCATCGAAGCAGAAATGAATTTGATAGCGGAACAGGCAAAAGAAGTAAACATCATTATTACAACAGCTGCTGTTCCTGGCAAGAAGTCACCAATACTTATTACTAAAGAAATGGTGGAGAGCATGATTCCTGGATCAATCATAGTTGATTTGGCTGCCGAAGAAGGAGGAAATTGTGAAATGACAAAACCAGGGGAATTTCGTCTCTACAAAAAAGTTATCATCATAGGTTTTACTGATCTTCCCAGCCGTTTACCTACTCAGGCCAGTCAGCTTTACAGCAACAATACAGCAAAATTGATTCAATATCTCTGCAGGGACGGGAAACTCGTGCTTGACCTGGAAGATGAAATTACCGGAGCAATCACGGTTGTACATCAAGGAAATGTTATCTGGGACCCTGCAAGACAGGTAACCGAGACACAACAGCCTGTTCAGCCTGATAGGCAGGAAACTGTCACTGAAGAAGCAGCTGCGGCAAAACGCGCCAAAACAACTAAAAATAAAATTTGGCCAAAATTCATAATGCTGGCTTTGATTATTGCACTTGGAGGGCTGATTGGATTTGGAGGTTCCACCACTTTAATTTCTCATTTAACAGTATTTGTCCTGGCCTGCTTTGTGGGCTACATGGTGATCTGGAATGTAACTCCATCCCTGCACACTCCGCTTATGAGCGTAACAAACGCAATCAGCGGGATCATTGTTATAGGGGGAATGATTCACCTCTCCGAAGATCAGATTTTTTTGCCTGCAATTGCAGTATTGATTGCCACAATCAACATTGTAGGAGGATTTCTTGTAACTCACCGAATGCTGGGAATGTTCCGAAAATGACCAGATACGCAACTTCAGAAATCTATACCATGGTATTTTGTATTATTTGCAAAAAGAGTTTTAAATAATATGCCCGAAGGAATAATTACTGTAGCTTACATTGTGTCAGGAGTACTTTTCATCCTTAGTTTGAGAGGTCTCTCCCATCAGGAAACAGCTCGAAACGGGAACCTGTACGGCATGGTAGGGATGATAATTGCCGTTGCAGCAACTCTGTTTGCGGGAAATACAGGCACCCTCTGGATTTTAATAGCAGTTATGCTGGCTGGAGGCGGAATCGGACTGGTTGTCGCACGGCGTGTAGCAATGACTGAGATGCCTGAGCTGGTAGCCATACTCCACAGTTTTGTTGGAGCATCAGCAGTACTGGTAGGCATTGTAAGTCACCTGGAACAGGGGCAAAAAATCGGTTCTGAGCTGATAATTCATCAAATTGAAATTGTCCTGGGAGTATTTATAGGTGCCTACACATTCACTGGCTCGGTGATAGCATTTTTAAAATTACGGGGAAGTATCAGTGGGAAACCTTTGACTTTACCTTTACGACACCAGCTTGACCTGCTGATGGTATTAGCTGCAGTTATCTGTGGTTTCTGGTTTGTTTCAGATAATCAGCAGCAACTTACAGCCCTTCTTGCCATCACCTTCATTGCTGGACTGCTGGGGATTCACATGATCATGGCAATTGGTGGTGCAGATATGCCTGTAGTTGTTTCCATGCTGAACAGCTATTCCGGATGGGCTGCGGCAGCAGCCGGATTTATGCTTTCCAATAATTTGCTTATCATTACAGGAGCGCTTGTTGGAAGCAGCGGGGCTATTCTCAGTTATATAATGTGCAGGGGCATGAACCGTTCCTTCATCAGTGTTATAGCCGGAGGTTTTGGAGTGGAAGAAGGAACACTTGCAGTTGCGGAAAAAGATGAAGACGGAAAAACAGTACAATCTACTTCAAACGAGGAAACAGCGGACCTGCTTCGTAATTCAAAACAGGTTATTGTCGTTCCAGGATATGGTATGGCAGTGGCTCAGGCACAGTACATCGTGCATGAAATTGCTGAGAACCTGCGTAAACGTAAGGTCAGTGTGAAATTTGCCATTCACCCAGTAGCTGGACGCTTGCCCGGTCACATGAATGTCCTGCTTGCAGAAGCAAATCTGCCTTATGACATTGTTTATGAAATGGATGAAATCAATTCTGAATTTAAGAATACCGATGTGGTTTTAGTGATTGGAGCAAATGATATCGTGAATCCCGGAGCCCTGGATGATGAAAACAGTCCGATTTACGGAATGCCAGTGCTTGAAGTCTGGGATGCCAAAACCGTAATTGCCCTCAAACGAAGTATGGCCACAGGATATTCTGGAGTGGGTAATCCACTCTATACAAGGGAAAATACGTGGATGCTGTTTGGGGATGCAAAAGAAAGCCTCAATAAGGTTTCTGCTCTGCTCAACTGATCTTTTACACTATCACTCAATCAAAACGGAGTTGATCCAGATCTTGAAGACGAAGAACACGTCCAGGACGATTTCCTGTGTGGTTTCCGTTATTCCAGACGAATCGACCGTTAACCATGACATGTTGGATGCCTTTGCAAGGACTGATGGGATTATCATATGTTGCGGTATCAGCAATGCAGTCAGGATCAAAAATTACTAAATCAGCATAATTCCCGGATTTAAGCACTCCACGGTGTTTTAATCCAAAACATGCCGCAGGAAGGGAAGTCATTTTACGTACTGCTTCCTCCAGACTGAACAATTTAATATCACGGACATAATGTCCAAGCACCCGCGGGAAAGTGCCCCAGAGCCGTGGATGTGGATGTTTATCTGAAGGCAGTCCATCAGAACCTATCATTGTTCTCGGGAATGACAGTATATTTCGTACATCTTCTTCGTCCATCATAAAGAAAACACCGCCTCCCGGTATAAGTGCTTTTACCGCATCTTTCGGGTCTAAACCCATTTCCATCGCGATTTCAGAAAGTTCCCTTCCTGCAGCTTCCGGCATTGGTTCTGACCATGTTATCAAAACTTTTTTTGTCTGATGCAGATCCTGGGCATCAAGAACAGTGGAGCTGGCTGTGTAAGGATATGCATCAAGCCCTATTTCCTGTCCTTTTCCTGCTTGTTCAATTAAGGCAAGTGTTTCAGTGGATCGTCCAAAATTAGCTTCACCTCCACATTTGTGATGAGAAATGACTACCGGAACCTCTGCTTCAGAACCGATAGAAAAAGTTTCGCGCAGGGAATCCGCAATCCCGTCTCCTTCATTACGCATGTGTGTTGTGTGAATAGCCCCATGTTTATGCAGCACGTGAGCAAGCTCAACTATTTCAGATGTTAAGGCAGCTTTAGCAGGCTGATAAAAAAGACCTGTACTCATTCCGCATGCACCTGATTCCAGGGATTCCTCCAGCTTGCCCCGCATTTCCTGCATTTCATCTGCTGTAACTGGCCGATCAAAAGAATCCATGACGGCAGCTCGAAGCGTAGTATGCCCTACCTGAAAAACAGCATTCAGGGACGGAGGCTCGCTGTCTAATGCCTGCAAATAATCGCTGAAACCTGCAAAAAGTTGATCCTGATGATCTACCAGTAAATCCAGAGGCGGTGGAGGACGATGATCTATCTGTAGAGGAGCAAGACTGCATCCGCAGTTACCGGCAACGACGGTTGTAACACCCTGGCTGACTTTGCAGCTCATTTGAGGATCAGAAATCAACACACGGTCATCATGAGTGTGAGTATCAACAAAACCTGGACTTATCACCATTCCACCGCAATCAATTTCATAGCTTGCGGAAAGGGGACCTAAATTCCCCACGGCATGCAGACGGTCATCCAGTACTGCTACATCACCAAATTCCGAAGGTCCTCCAGTACCGTCGATGATACGTGCGTTGCGTATAATCAGGTCTACTTTATTTTTTCGGGACACATCCTTTATTTATTAGGGGAACATTCAAAATATGCTTAATTGCAGATTTTTTTCCATTAATGTATGACAGTCATTACCAGTGTCCAATTAAGATGCCCATTTTCTCATCACGCTCAACTCCCATTTCAAAAAGAAAATCGTGATCCATTTCAGTACGGATCAAACGATTACGAAACCAGGTAAAAATTTTTTCATGCATTTCATCTCTCACTGATGCATATTCCGGAGAATCACCTAAATCGAAAAATTCTTCTGGATCATTTTTCATGTCATAAAGCTGTGGGCGATATTTTTCATGTAAAATGTATTTCCATTCTTTGTTGCGAATCATATGCGCTCGACAATCGTAAGGATGTAAATTCAAGGAGATACGCGGACCTCGGTCACTGTAATCAATTTGACTGATAGTGTATTCACGTCGATGTTCAGGCGCATCAATTCCTCGAGTGAAAGACAGAAGAGACTTGCCTTCAACTCGCTGCTTGCAGACTTTACCCCCGGCAAATTCAACAATCGTGGGCAAAATGTCCACCGCTTCCACAAATTCTTCATTCAAACTGCCTCGCGACTCTTTCGCCCTTGTGTCCGGATCATAAACTATCAGAGGTATTCTTACAGAAGGCTCATGAAACAAATCTTTTTCTCCCAGCCAGTGATCACCTAAATAATCACCGTGATCGGACGTAAATATGATCAAAGTTGAATCCATAAGTTCCATTGATTTCAACTTGTCGAAAACTCGACCCAAATGATCATCAACCTGCTTGATCAGCCCCATATAGGCAGGAATTACACGTTCCCTTACTTCATCACGAGAAAAATTCTGGCTGTATAATTCTTCTTGAAATGCCTTTAATACAGGATGAGGACTATTCTTTTCCACTGAGTCCCGAACTGCAGGTAAAATATGCTTTTTAGTGTAAAGAGAATGATATGGCGAAGGTACAAGATAAGGCCAGTGTGGTTTTATGTAACTCAAGTGTAAACACCATTGATCTTCATTACCAACAGCAGACAAAAATTCTAGGGCACGGTCCGTGGTATATGCTGTTTCTGAATGTTCTTCTGAGACAGCTGCTGGTAGATTTGCATTTCGCATCTGCCAGCCGCTGACTTTTTTGCCATGTTCATCAAAAGCACTGTTTGCCCAGTTTTCCCATGGATTTTTACCTTCATATCCTTTGGAAAGCAAATAATCGTTGTAGCCCAAATCATCGGGAACAATCTCATCAGTATAAATACCTTCAAGACGTTCAAAATATTCAAATCCGCCCTGTACCAAACTTCTTCCCTTTTCTGAATGTTGATCAATCTGGATGCCCGCCAATGCATCTTGGTTTGTTCTCACTTCAGATTTCCCCACCAGAACGGTACGATAATTGAGGTCCTGCAGATAATCCCCCAAAGAACGCTCACCCAGTTTAAGTGGATCTGCGTTTGCTGATGCTCCATGTGATGCCAGGTAACGCCCAGTGTAAAAACTTGCCCGTGAAGGACCGCAAAGCGGTGCCTGACAGTACGCATGCCTGAATAGCACACCCATTTTAGCGATTTTGTCAATATTTGGTGTATTTATAAATGGATGCCCATAGCAGGAAAGATAGTCTGCCCTTAATTGATCACACATTATAAACAAAATATTTTTTGCCATTTGCTTTCTTTATAAATTATCAGCGAAATCTTAAGTTAATTGCTCAAAAATTTAAGCCATCCTCTCACAAGTTTGTTGGATATATTAATTTTAAACGAAGTCTTCTCTAGCCCATAATTCTTTGGTAAGCACACCTGTCTGATCTTCTATGACTTGCATTGCATTAAGGATCAAATCTTCTCGAAACCTTCGGCCGATTATCTGAACTCCGGCAGGCAGACCATTTACCATGCCTGTTGGAACTACACCTGCGGGAAGACTGAGCCAGCTTACGCAAAGACTGTATATTCCTGAATTTAAGAATTTGCGTAATTCTTCAATATTTTTTGTGTCGCTATCCCATGCGCCAACCGGCTGCATTAAATATGGAGAGAGTATTAGAGGATACTTTTCCAGAAAAAGGTTCCATTCACGAGTCATTGAAGTTCGTTCCTTGATCCCCTCACGGTAATCTTCGGCGTCACTTACACCACCAATCTGAAAAAACCACTCAAAGATTTGTTGAATAGTCTCGCTTCCATGTTCCATTGCCACCGGCATTAGATATGTTTTGATCTCATTACCAACATACCTCAACCAGCTTTCTGCTGCTTCATTCACAGACGGGGTTGCAACTCTTTCTACAGCATAACCTGCATCAGACAGGTAATCAGCCGCTCTTTCAATGGACTCAACTATATCCGGATGAATAGGATGATCGTAGCTCTCTGTTGTAACTCCGATTCGAACTGGTTCAGGCATTTCAGGCCAGCCCTCAAAAGGTACAGGCATCCAGAATGGATCCCTTGGGTCTGCATGTGCCATAATTCGTGTTGCCAAACGAACATCTCGCACTTCCCTGCAGATTGCTCCTTGTACAGATATCATCTGCGCCAGCATTCCACGCTCAGCAGTAGCAGATGGGAGCCACGCGGGAACCCTGCCGAAGGTTGGTTTAACAGTGGCAAGTCCGCAGCAGAATGAAGGACAGCGGAGTGAACCAGCAATATCATTTCCATGGTGTATGGGACCAAATCCCGCTGCCGCGGCAGAAGAAGCTCCTCCGGAAGATCCTCCGGGACTTGCTTCTTCGTTCCAGGGATTTTCTGTCCTGCCATGTAAAGGATTGTCAGTAGTAAACCTCATTGACAATTCCGGAGTATTGGTACGTCCAATGATGATTGCTCCGGATTTTTTCAGGTTTCTTACAACCGGCGCATCAGCTGGTGCAATCAAATCTTCAAATGCCGGTAAACCGTTGGGAGTTGGCTTTCCCTCAACATCTACGTTAGTTTTTATTGTGACCGGCACACCATGTAATTCACCTGTCTTTTCTCCTGAAGATATTGCCCGGTCCGCCTCCCTGGCAGCAATCAGAGCTTCTTCCCTGTAATCAGCAACTATAGCGTTCAATCGTGGATTATGCTCGTCAATCCTTGAAATAACTGAATAAATTACTTCTTCAGCTGAAAATTGCTTTTCTCGAATTCCCTCTGCCAATTCGCAGGCACTTAACTGCCATAGTTCATTTTTCATTGTAATATAAGTATTTAAGGTTTATGAAAAAAAGGTAAAATCTTTAAGCCGTAATTCTCATTTAGATTTTCAAAACAATTTGAATTTTTTTATCAAAATAATTAGAAAAACATTACAAATTTGCAATAAAATCTATCAGCCATTTTGTAACAAAAACGACAATTTTCTATCATCATATCTTATTTCATATGATCTGTCTGAATTCAAGCCCGTACTTTCTTTTTTTGAAAACTGGCAGAAATAATCAGAAGCAGATGCTTGTTTATTTTTCGGTAATTCATAAAAATTGAGATGAAAAATTATTAATGCAATAATGTTTTTTAATTTTAATTATTAAAGCAAAATTAAAATAAACTGATTAATTTCATTCTTTTTCACTAACTCATATTTCTTTCAAATTTTGAATTAAAATCTTTTTTCATTGCAGCTTATGAAGAATCATCCCGGAATATCATTTACAGGTCCCGAACTTTGCAGTCTTGATGCAGTTCAAGTGGTAGAATTATTGAGAAAAAAGGAAATATCACCTGAAGAACTGCTGGATTCTTCCTTTGAAAGGATAAATCAAGTTGAACCTTCGGTTAACGCGATACCTACCTTATGTGAAGAACGTGCGCGAGAGTCTGCTAAATGTTGGCAGGAAACAGGGCGAGGGAACCAGGATGAACCCGGCTGGCTTGGAGGCCTGCCGGTTGGTATCAAGGACCTCACTCCTGTAGCAGGAGTCAGAACAACATTCGGCACTAAGGGTCTCTCTGATTTTGTGCCAAAAGAAAGCGAGCCTTTGGTAATTAATCTTGAAAAACGAGGCGCCCTTGTAGTCGGCAAAACCAATACTCCAGAAATGGGAGCTGGAGGCAATACATTTAATGAAGTCTTTGGTATGACTCGTAATCCCTGGAATACCCAACGAAATGCAGGGGGATCTTCGGGAGGATCAGCTGCAGCATTGGCAACCGGGGAAGTGTGGCTCAGCCATGGTAATGATCTGGCAGGTTCTCTTCGTACACCTGCTGCCTATTGCGGAGTTGTTGGATTTCGTCCAAGCCCTGGAGTCGCCCGGGGAGGTGGTTTGGAGCTTGGTTTCAGCACGGAAAGTGTACAGGGACCTATGGCACGTAATGTCACTGACTGTGCGTTGTTTCTTGACTCAATGTCCGGATTTGACTCAAGTTCCCCTGTTTCTTATCCGGCTCCGGAAATTCCCTATCAGGAAGCAGTAAAAAGAGCTGATACAAATGTCCGTATTGCATATAGTCCTGACCTGAACGGATTTGCTTCCGTATCAAAAGAATGGAATCAGGTTCTTCGGGACTCACTTCAGGCAGTTGAAAAATCTGGTGGTACAGTAGACGAGGACTGTCCAATGCTGCCGAATCTGAACCGGTGTTACCGAATTCTGCGTGCAATGGTTTGGGCAGCCGGACCCGGACGAGCACCTGAGTCAGTACAGAAACACTTTAAGCAAACATTGTCAGATAATATCGATTACGGCCGGAAGCTGAGTATTGATGATGTCTATGACGCGCAGATAGACAGAAATGCAATATATCATAATATGCGTCGCTTTCTCTCAGGTTACGATGTACTTGCCTGTCCGACAGTCAGCCTGGAGCCTGGGCCGGTTGTGGAAGAATTCCCCAGTGAAATTGACGGCCAGCCTGTGGATGATTATATAGAGTGGCTGCGTTTTTCATTTCTCTCCACAACTGCCGGACTGCCTGCCATTTCAATTCCTGCAGGATTCACTAAAAGCGGATTGCCCGTTGGCTTACAACTGATAGGTCCACCCAGAGGAGAAGCAAAAGTTTTGGCGGCGGCACGTGCAATTGAACTTGCAGTCGGAGGAATGCAGACACCGATTGATCCCATTATCACTCACTTATAAAAAATATTTTCAAGATACAAAAGTTTATTGAATTTAAAGAACCAATCTTCGGTGTACTGATAATTACCGGCAAAATTTGTGGAATATTCCAAAATAGTAATTCATAAATTAATTCATAACCGCTAATAATTTTAGTATTTTACAGGGTTATATGTGTATTTTTTCCAGGAACAAACACCAGCGATTTTTTCATTAAAATACTCAACGCCAGATGTATGATTTAAATCATCTAGCAAAACATTTACGATCAGCATCTTTAAACAAGAAAGATGCACCATTCATCCACCTGCATGAAAATGATCAGCTAATCAGCTTCGAAGATTTTTTTCAGAATGCAGAAAAAATTGCCTCTGCTCTCATTTCTGCTGGAATACGGCCTGGGGACCGGGTTGCAATGCAGGTGGAGAAATCTTCCAGTGCACTTGAACTCTACTTCGGCACTATCCTGGCCGGAGCCGGTTTTCTGCCCTTAAACACAGCCTATGTTGCCGAAGAAATTGATTTTTTTCTGCGGGACGCTCGACCTTCAATTTTTGTATGTGATCCTTCAAAACTGGATAATTATACTAAAATTGCTGAATCAAGCGGAGTTTCTCATATTTGGACATTATCTGCAGACGGCACGGGATCACTGATTGATGCAAAAAATGCCGAGCCTCCAGGATTCATCGGTGTTAAAAGGAATCCGGACGACCTGGCTGCCGTTCTCTATACTTCCGGGACTACAGGTCGTTCCAAAGGAGCCATGCTTACTCACAGGAACCTGCAGTCCAATGCCGAAGCACTTGTTAAAAGCTGGCATTTCAGTAGTGAAGATATTCTGATTCACGCGCTGCCACTTTACCACACACACGGTTTATTTGTGGCCACCAATGTCTCACTGCTGGCAGGCTCCTCCATGCTTCTCATGAAAAAATTTGATGCAGATGCAATTTGCAAACGAATGCCTCAAGCCAGTGTCCTGATGGGAGTTCCCACTTTTTATGTACGTTTACTGGAACATCCTGATCTGGAGAATGCCGCCAAAAATATGCGTCTGTTTGTTTCCGGGTCTGCTCCGATGCTGCCGCACACTCACGCTCTCTGGAAAGAACGTACAGGACACGCAATACTGGAACGCTATGGCATGACCGAAACAAGCATGAACACTTCAAATCCATATTACGGTGAACGGCGTGCAGGAACCGCAGGCTTGCCCCTTCCCGGGGTTGAAGTGATTGTTACTGATCCTGCAACTGGTCAGGTTTTGCAAGACGGCAAAACAGGCATGATAGAAATTCGCGGACCGAATGTGTTCAAAGGTTACTGGGGAATGCGGGAAAAAACAGCAGAAGAGCTGCGTGAAAACGGTTTTTTCATAACCGGTGATCTGGGAACAATCAGCGAAGACGGATATGTTTCTCTTGTTGGCAGATCAAAAGATTTAATAATTTCAGGTGGGTATAATATCTATCCGAAAGAAATTGAACTGCTGCTGGACCGCATTGATGGAGTTTTTGAATCAGCAGTAATTGGTGTTCCACACCCCGATTTGGGTGAAGCAGTGGTTGCTGTGATTGTGACTGAATCTGGAATCAGTTTGAATCAGGATTCGATAATGGACTCACTGCAAAACAGGATTGCCCGTTTTAAACAGCCTAAAAAAGTATATTTTATTGATGAACTTCCACGAAACTCCATGGGAAAAGTTCAAACAAACGTTTTAAGAGAATCTTACGCGGAAATTTTCAATAATAAAACGGATTCAGAATAAATTAAGCTTACTGTCTTAATCAGAAAATTGTTAAAATTTACATGGAAGTTGATTTGCTGAAAAAAATTTGTAAACAACTCAAATAATAGCTTTAAATTTTTTCAGCAACAATAAATGCGTGCACATAATCCATTCTGTGCATATCTGGTGATGACTGAACCTGGTCCTGGTACATTTGATAATAATCTTTGATTATTTGATTTCTTTCCTCCACTGTTCGGTCATTATCAAGTGCACCAAAAAAAATACTCTCATTCCAACTCCTGATTGTAGGAATATATTCTTCCGCGAAACGCCGAGCGTCCTTGTGCTCCCTAAATGATTCTGCAAATGGACAAGGAGTGATATGAGTCTCGATCTGCTTTAGCCTTAAGCCTGCCCGGTAAACCGGATTATTGGGGTCCTGTAACGGAGCACTGAATTCTTCCACGGTATTATAATATTGAGGCAGAGTCATTCTCTGGTATTCATTCAAGTTAATCCTTCCCTGCTCAAAAAAATCTTTCCAGTTTTCAGCAAAATTTCCAAACATGTTAATTCCTTTAGTATTGCCAAGGTACTTACCGTTTTCATCTCGGCAAAAATTAAGAAAAACCAGTTGTCCCCCGGTTTTAAGTTCTCGGGCGCGGTGAAGCAGAATTGTTTCCCAGTCTTTTTTCCCCTGTTCTGAAAAAACAAGATATTCTTCACCCTCCGCACCAATCATATGAACATGATGGCTGATATCACATGGTTTTTTGCTCAGCCAGTGCATAGCAGTAGCTGAAAAGCCAAAATCAAGGCTGTTATCCGGGAGAATTTGTTTGTAAAAGGAGTTTGCAGAAAAAAAAGGATAAACATTTTCAACAGTCTCAAGGTAACTGGGGAAATGACCTAAACCCAGTACTGTCTGTACAAGACTGTTGAAATCGTTTTTGGGCTGATCAACATAAACTATGTTGATGTCTATCTGAGGCTTCTTTTTCCTGATTGAGTGAATTAATTCTTCTACCAGCTTTAGGGATGTACCTCCATCCGCTGTTCCCATGTCAGTGAAGGTAAAATCTGCCTGATCTTCAGGAATTGACATTGAATTCAGGGCATCAATTACAAGCGGTATGGATTTGTTAATTACATCCTCTGCTCCTCTTGTCGCAAGAGAATACACTCCACCACCTGCCATGGTGATGTTCTGGAGAGATTCTGATCTGCCGGCCATGAGGAAAACTTAAAGTGGGTTATAAAAAATGTGGTTTAAAAAAACAAAGAGATATCTTCATGCGAAGACTTGCATGCGGAAACTGCCAGGGCCTGTTCCTTGTTGAGCTTTTTCTGCACCCTTAATCCAATTGAATCCTTGAGCAGCAACTCATAATTAGCCAGGGGCTGTGCAAGTTCATTAACAGCGAGTTTACGCCAATTAATTTCCTGAAAATATATAGTCATACCATTCTGCCACTGTTTCAGGGCTTTATCAGCGTCAGGTTTCTTCCCTTTCAATGCACGACGTGCCTTTGAAATTTTTGATTTTATGGGGCTTGCACCTGCAATACTTCCAAGACTTGACTCAATCTCCTTGATTCGTTTCATGGCAGAATCAGGTTGTTCCTCTTCAATCACTGACTTGATGGATTTGAGTTGATTCTCCATATTAATAAGCATTGGAGTTTGAAGCAGAATAGCGCTGAGTTGGCTCAGAGGTTCGTAGGCACTATCAGAGTTTCTTCTATATTTCTGGCGAGCGGAACGTGAATCTTTACTAAGTTTTTCGAATTTTTCTCTTTCGGAGAGCCATTGTGAAGGTATTTCCTTTTTCAATTCATTTTTCATCCCTTGAAATGTTTCAATGCTTTCGCCGATTTGCTTCATGATCAGAGGATCAATTGATTCTCCACTCCGTTCTAGTCGTGTTTTCTGTTGTTTTAATTCGTGAATGTCTTTCTCAATCTTTCTAATCTCGGATTCGGTTCTTCTCACCTGGTGATGCAGTGTTTCATAGCCTGGGATGAATTCATTAAGATGCTGGTCACTCTGTTTGATAGCTTCAACAAGATCAAAAGTGCCCAGTACCTGCAACTGTGAAGTCTTTAGAGCTTTCTTGTATTTATCAGGAAGGTATTCAACATTCACTTGGCTGATAACGTCGACTCCGGCGCGGATGTCATTTTCGTGTTCTGCATAAAATGGGAATGTAATTTCTTCAATACACTTCTGAAGTTTTGGATTGATTGGTGGAGGAGCATTATCTGAAGTCAGGTACATTCTGTTTGGCAAATAATTAACTAAAGGGGGAAAGTAGCCAGCAATGGCCAGACCAACCAGTTGTAGAATGATAAAGGCAACCACACCACGATAAATGTGAAGCGTCTTCACATCAGGTGGGGCCACCCCTCTCAAGTAAAACAAAGCAAAGCCGAAAGGAGGAGTGAGAAAAGAAGTTTGCAGGTTAATCCCAATCATGACCCCTAGCCAAACAGCGGTTATGTTTGCTGAAGGGTCGGCCAAGAGAATGGGAGCCACTAAAGGAACAACGACTACAGCTATTTCAATGAAATCCAGGAAGAATCCTAATATAAAGATGACAGCCATCACCACCATGAACTGTGCCCAAAATCCTCCAGGAATACTGGTGAGGAACTCCTTCACCAGTTCCTCTCCTCCAAATCCTCTGAAGGCAGAAGTCAGCATGGCTGCACCGATAAGGATGATAAAAACCATCGAAGTAGTTTTTGAGGTTTCAAGCATGACCCCCCTCAATGTATCTTCTATACGGAAAGTCCTCCATGCACTCCAGAATACAGCAATTAAAAGTCCAATCACTGCGATGGTGGCAATAATCATTGCAATGCCTTCTTCTGAATCACGGATGTTTTTTATGTTTAGCGGGTAAAGACTGAGTATAAAAATTATTATCGCAGTGGAAATAACCGCTAGGATGGCAGGATAGAAGGAATTTTTTTGTCCTTCTGTCAGCCTGTATCCGCCCATGATCATGGCACCTATTGCTCCTATTGCCCCTGCCTGATTGACTGTGGCAATTCCCATTATAATGGAACCTAATACTGTGAAAATGAGTGTCAGTGGAGGGACAAGTGCCATAAGCACCTTCATTATGAATTTTCTGTCTATATTTCCTTCATAAGGAACAGGCGGAGCGGTCTCTGGTTTGAGTGATGCAGATATCAGAATATAGAGCATGTAAAGACCAACAAGAACAATCCCAGGGAGAAAAGCACCAACAAACATTTCTCCTGCACTTGCCGAAGTTACGTCGAACTCTGAGGGCATCATGAACTCACCTGTTGCCAATTTGTA